>Ga0102953_1000036_pt1 | contig 77625 bp, 64 predicted proteins | sample SalPon2A_C_D2_MG_FD_78509 | JGI IMG/M metagenome (GOLD analysis project Ga0102953, IMG submission 78509) | Soil microbial communities from South San Francisco under conditions of wetland restoration - Salt Pond MetaG R2A_C_D2_MG | ecosystem: Environmental > Terrestrial > Soil > Wetlands | place...
ACGGTTTTGTGAACGACATCGTCATGCCCATTGTTGGCGAATTCACAGGGGGAATCGACTTTTCCAACCTGAAAATAGTACTCACTGCAGCTTCCGGATCGGAGGGAGAAGCCGGCTATGTGGCCGAAAACGCCATACGCTATGGAGCCTGGATTAATACTTTGGTTAACCTGGTAATCGTTGGCTTTGTCCTCTTTGTAATTATCAAGGCGTACAACAAAACCAAAAAGCCCCCGGCACCTCCCGCTCCAAGCGGACCCACCGAAAAGGAACTGCTCGCGGAAATCCGGGACCTCCTCAAGAAAAAATAACCCCTTCCTCCGGATTACCCTCCGGAGTCCGCTACACATAAATAAACAGTTAACCCCTCCGGTAGCCAACCTTCAGCGCACCGGAGGGTTTTCTTTTTAAGAAATATAACAACGTGTTATATTTTTGCATAAAATCCTTGCCTCACTTGGCGGATCCTTATCGTTGAAGTACCTTTGCTCAAAATTTAAAACGCATGAAAGTAGCTGTCGTCGGTGCCACCGGAATGGTTGGAGAAGTAATGCTCAGGGTACTGGCCGAACGAGATTTTCCACTGACGGAACTCCTTCCTGTGGCATCAGAGCGCTCTGTGGGCAAAACCATTTCTTTCAAAGGCCGGGAGTATAAAGTCATAGGCCTTGAAGCGGCCGTAGCGGCCAGGCCGGAGCTTGCCATTTTCTCCGCAGGAGGGGATACTTCCCTGGCCTGGGCCCCTAAATTTGCAGAGGTCGGTACTACTGTGATCGACAATTCATCGGCCTGGCGTATGGATCCGGGCAAGAAGCTTATCGTACCGGAAATCAATGCCTCCGAGCTCAGCAGTGGCGACAAGATCATCGCCAACCCCAACTGTTCCACCATCCAAATGGTGATGGTCCTGGCTCCCTTGCACAAAAAATATAAGATGAAACGGGTGGTGGTTTCCACTTATCAATCGGTTTCGGGGACCGGGGTTAAAGCCGTGAAGCAGCTTGAAAATGAAATAGCCGGGGTACAGGGAGACATGGCCTATCCCCATCCTATTAGCCGCAACGCACTCCCCCATTGCGACGTTTTCCTCGAGAACGGGTATACCAAGGAGGAAATGAAACTGGCCCGGGAACCCCAGAAAATCCTGGGAGATTCCTCCTTCTCAATCACGGCGACAGCTGTGCGCATTCCCACGGCGGGCGGACATTCCGAGGCCGTGAATGTGGCATTTGAAAATGATTTTGACCTGGAGGAGGTCCGCCGCATCCTGGATGAAACCCCGGGAGTGGTAGTCCAGGATGATCCGGGAACGAATAGGTATCCGATGCCCGTGCTGGCCCATGACAAGGATGAGGTATTTGTAGGACGCATCCGCAGGGATGAATCCCAACCCAATACCCTTAACCTGTGGATTGTTGCCGATAACCTCAGAAAAGGGGCTGCAACCAATGCCATCCAGATCGCAGAATACCTGTATGGGCAGGGGATGCTTTAGTATATGCCCGGGTTTTGTGGATTTCAAACCTTCGCAAAAGCCTTATTTCTGAGGTTTTTTTATACTACTTTTAATCCCAATCCTTTGAAGTATACGCCCGGGCAGTTTAACCGGGGTTTTACCCTCATATAAGTTTATAGGGGCAGGGTGCCAATCAGGCCAGGAGCACCTTTCGTTTTCTCCGGCCCTGGTCCCCGGTAAATATTGCAGAAAAAGAAAAAGGTCAATATTTGACTGCGAAACCCGTTTAATAAAGGAACTATTTATCCCTTGCAGGGCATTTAATCTGATATCATGCTAAAAGTCAAGCAGGTTTCATTTGCGTATGACAAGGCTCCAGTACTGGAAGACGTCGGCTTCGAACTTAAGAAAGGCGAGCACCTGGCCGTAATGGGTGAAAGTGGTTGCGGAAAAAGCACGCTGTTAAAGATTATATACGGGCTGCTGCAGGTACAGGAAGGGGAAGTTTCCTGGGGTAAAAAAAAGGTAAGGGGGCCCCTCTACAAACTGCTGCCGGGAGAGGATTTCATGAAGTACCTTTCCCAGGAGTTTGATTTAATGCCCTATACCAGCGTAGAGGAAAATATCAGTGAATTCCTGTCGGTATTTTATCCCGAGGAACTCAAGGCCCGTACCGGTGAATTGTTAAGGATGATTGAAATGGAGGATTTTGCGGGGGTAAAGGTAAAGAACCTGAGCGGGGGACAGCAACAGCGGGTGGCCCTGGCAAGGGTGCTGGCACAGAAACCCGAGCTCCTGCTGCTCGATGAGCCTTTCAGCCACATCGATAACTTCCGAAAGAACAACCTGAGGCGCAATCTTTTCGACTACCTCAGTCGTGAAGGAATTACCTGTATTACCGCAACCCACGACCAGTTGGACGTACTCCCGTATGCAGACCGCATCCTTGTGCTCCGGGACAGGCACGTGATAGCCGATGCCCCCATCATGGAAGTTTTCGATAAGCCGGGAAACCTTTATATCGCCACTTTGTTCGGGGAAGCCAACAAGATCCCGATACATATTATGAAGTCTTATGCAGATACCAAACGAACCATAATCGTGTATGCCCATGAATTCAGGATCGCCAGGAGTTCCGGGCTTCGTGTCGAAATAAAAAAGAACTATCCCATGGGAAGCCATTTCCTGGTCCGTGGCGATTATGAAGGGCAGGACGTATACTTTCATTCAGATGTGTCCCTGAGGAACGGTTCCCAGGTGTTTCTGAACATTTCCCTGGAAACCATCAACAAGCGGCTAAACCATCAGATACCGGAATCTGATGGATGAGGAAGCATTGGTCCGGGAAGTTTCCTTCAAAGCCGTAAGAAGTAGCGGGGCTGGCGGACAGCATGTGAACAAAGTGTCAACCAAAGTAATCCTCACTTTTGATCCGGCCGTTTCAGGCGTACTGACAGCCCGCGAGAAAGAACGCCTTGGCCGGAAACTTTCGAGACGGTTGACCCGGGAGGGGAAACTTCAATTATCATCCGGCAGTGCCAGGAGCCAGATCGCCAACAAAAAACTGGTGACCCAGCGATTTCTCAGGCTGGTGAAGGATGCCCTCAAGGAAGAGAAAAAAAGAAGGAAGACCAGGCCACCGCGCGCAGCCAATGAGGCTCGCATCACAAAGAAGAAGCAGCTGGGACAGAAAAAAGAGACGCGTAAAAAACCACCAACCGATCATTAGACGCCCCTTTTTAACTGTAATCCGGACCTACGCCACGGTATTCACCAGGGTGCCTATGCCATCTATCGCAATCCTGATTTCATCTTTACTTTGCAGGCTGAAGTCATGGCCTGGAACGATCCCGGTGCCAGTCATCAAGAGGCAACCGTACGGAAAAGTACACTCCCGGTAGAGGTACGCCGCCAGGTCGGTGAATTCCCGTCGGATCTGATCGATCCCCACCTTCCCGCCAAATACGTTCCGGCCTTCCCTCAGGATCTCGAGTTGGATAGTTGTATTTGTGGGGAGGGGGCCTTCTGTAACCAGGATACAGGGCCCTACTGCCGCAGACCCATCGTACGTTTTGGCCTGGGGCAGGTAGAGTGGGTTCTCGCCCTCGATACTCCGCGAGCTCATGTCATTTCCAACGGTGTATCCAGCTATTTTCCCAGAGGAAGTAAGCAGGAGGGTTAGTTCTGGTTCGGGCACATCCCAGGTTGAATCGGCCCGTATCCGAACCTTTTGGCCGGGGCCCACGGTCCGCTCCGGGCTGGCTTTGAAGAATAATTCCGGTCGGTCTGCCTCGTATACGCGGGCATAGAAATTGCTGCCCCCCGCCTCCTTGGACTCTTCTTCCCGCCCCAGTTTGCTGTTGTAGTAAGTTACGCCACTCGCCCAGATTTCCTGCCGGCCCAGGGGGGCCATCAACTCCTCACGGAGCAGCCGGTCTGCCGAGGGCAATTTCTTCATGGAGGCCGTGAGACCTTGAATTTTCTGATAGAGGCCATCGTCATTGACGAAGGCGTCCCAATCCTCTCCGGGTAAAAGGTAATAGCTGTCATCCCTGTAAACAAGAATGCCGCTCCTGGTCTTATAGATCTTCATATCGGATAGGTTGTTTTAATTGGCTCGAATTTTCCTGAACGAAAGATCCCCTAAGATAGGGGATCATCAGGAGATTCCGTTACCCTTCCCGCTATTTCCCTTTCCGGATGCCAAATCGGCAAGCTCTGCGCCCACCAGACTGCCAATGGCTATCCCCATCCCACCAAGGCGCACCCCGCAGAAAATACGGTCTGAAATTTGTTTTACCAGGGGTTGCTTACTGGGTCCCACCCCCATAATTCCACTCCATCGCCGGGATACCTCGAATGGGATCCCCGGGAGGATGACCTCCTTCAGCAACTGTTCCAACCGGTCCTGGATCAGGGCTGTTTGTCCCAGTTCCACGGTGGTTTCACCGGAAATATCCAGATTCCTCCCTCCCCCAATAAGGATCCTGTTATGGATGTTCCTGAAGTAGTAATATCCCCGGTCTATATGGAAGGTGCCCTGCACCTTAAGGTCGGCAATTGGTTCTGTAATTAAAACCTGTGCGCGGGCCGGGAGTACTTCTTCCTGCAGCAATTGGGCGGCGAATCCGTTGGTGGTAACCAGAAGCCGGTGGGTGTCTAATTCAAAATCCTCCGTGAACACCCGCACCCCGCCATTGGTTTCCTCGAAGGAGAGGACGCCCAGCCCGTTGACGAGCTGTATCCCCTCCTTTTGGGCACGATTGATGAGTGACCGCATCATTCGGCCGGTATCTATTTGACCCTCAAAACTATGGCTAATATAACGGTCCTTCACCCGCCTAAAATCGAACCGGTTAGGTTGGACGCTGAACGGTTTTCGACCGAAAACAGGAAGGAGGAGGTGGTTCAGGGCCTCCATCCTGTCGAGGCAGCGGCTGTATAGTTCATCCGAATCTTCCAGGAAGACTTCATGGCCCCCATGGCTCTGGAAATCTATGGCGGCATCCCCAAGCAGGCTGCGCAGGCGTTGGATTCCCTCCCAGCGTTTCCTCACCAGCAGTTGTACTTCCTCCTCCGTAAGGACTTCCAGGTCCGTGAGCAGTTCGGAAATACTGCCAAAGCAGGCAAATCCTGCATTTCGGGTACTGGCGCCCAAGGGCAGTACGCCCTTTTCAATGATGGTTATCCGGGCGCTGGGATGCAATTCACGGAGGCGCAGGGCGCAACAAATACCCACGATACCGCTGCCAATCAGGGTAAAATCAGTCCTGGCGAACCAGGAATCGTATTCCCAATAACTCAAATCCATAGGTCCCCGAGCTTTAAATTCGCATTAGCCGATGGGGCAACGACGGGCTGTGTTACCCGAATACGGTACGATAAAAGTAAACAAAATGGGTATAGGTGGTAATTACTCTTCCGCCGGGGGGTCCATTTTAAACCCCTCCATAAATTTCGTGGTATAATTCCCCGCCAGATAATCGGGATGATCCATGAGTTGCCGGTGAAAGGGGATGGTCGTTTTAATGCCCTCTATGACGAATTCATCCAGTGCCCGCTTCATCTTATTGATGGCTTCTTCCCGGGTCTGGGCAGTGGTGATCAGTTTGGCGATCATGGAATCGTAATTGGGGGGGATGGTATATCCGCTGTAGACATGCGTATCCAGGCGCACGCCATGTCCTCCGGGGGTATGCAGGGTCGTGATTTTCCCCGGGGAGGGACGGAAGTCGTTATAAGGATCTTCGGCGTTGATCCGGCATTCGATGGAGTGCAGTTTAGGGGTATAATTCTTGCCCGAAATCGGGACGCCCCCAGCTACCAGGATCTGCTCCCGGATGAGGTCGTAATCTATAACTTGTTCCGTTATGGGATGTTCTACCTGAATTCGGGTATTCATTTCCATGAAATAGAAATTCCGGTGCTTATCTACCAGGAATTCCACGGTGCCTGCCCCTTCATACTTGATGTATTCGGCTGCTTTCACGGCTGCCTGTCCCATACTCTCCCTGAGCTTGTCGGTCATAAAGGGGGATGGCGTCTCTTCGGTCAGTTTCTGATGTCTTCTTTGAATGGAACAATCCCTTTCGGAAAGGTGGCATGCTTTTCCATACTGGTCGCCCACCACCTGTATCTCAATATGCCTGGGCTCCTCGATAAGTTTCTCCATATACATGGCCCCGTTACCGAAGGCCGCGGAAGCCTCCTTGACCGCACTTTCATAGGCTGCCGCGATATTTTCTTCTTTCCATACAGCCCGCATCCCTTTTCCGCCTCCCCCCGCAGTGGCTTTAAGCATCACGGGGTAACCCATCTTTTTGGCCTGTTTCTTTGCGTCTTCCAGGTCCTTTAACAGGCCGTCGGAACCGGGGATGGTGGGAACCCCGGCCTTTTTCATGGTGGCTTTGGCCGTAGCCTTATCGCCCATTTTATCGATCTGGTCGCCGGTTGCTCCTATAAATTTAATTTCGTGTTCGGCGCATATCCTTGAGAACTTGGAATTCTCCGATAGAAACCCGTACCCGGGATGTATGGCGTCTGCGTTGGTGATCTCTGCGGCCGCAATAATATTGGGGATTTTCAGGTAGGATTCACTGCTGGGAGCCGGTCCGATGCAGACGGCTTCATCGGCGAACCGGACGTGCAGGCTTTCCTCATCGGCCTTGGAATAAACCGCCACAGTCTTGATTCCCATCTCCTTGCAGGTACGGATAATACGCAGCGCGATTTCGCCTCGGTTAGCTATAAGTATCTTTTTAAACATTGCGGTCTGAGTTTCAATTTGCAATTCGTGCCTTGGCACAATTTCCTCCACCTGACAGGTCGATCGGCACCTCCTAAGAGGGATCTATCAGGAACAGGGGTTGGTCAAATTCAACCGGGGACGAATCTTCAACCAGGGCTTTGACTACTTTGCCCGAAACTTCGGATTCAATGTCGTTAAAGAGCTTCATGGCTTCGATGACACAGAGGACATCCCCTTTGGAGATGGTATCACCCACCTCCACAAACGGCGGCTTGTCCGGGGAGGGTTTCCTGTAAAACGTCCCGATAATAGGCGATTTGATGGTAATGTATTTGGAGGATTCGTCGCTTTCTACTTTGGGGTCGGGTTCCTTGGAAGCTGGTTCGCCACCCGAAGCAGGCGGGGGTGCCGGGGCGGGGGCAGCCTGCACGGGGATATGCTGGACGTATGTCTTCTCCTGCCCTGAATCGGCCGCGCCTGTACGGATGGTAATCTTGATGTCGTCTGTCTCCAGCTTTACTTCACTGGCCCCCGATTTGGCGACAAACTTGATCAGGCTTTGAATCTCTTTTATATCCATGGATTTAAAGTTTAGTATAGTTACACTTGATCACTATTGGGTATCATAGGCCCAGGTTAAATAGATGGATCCCCAGGTGAATCCACCACCGAATGCGGCGAATATGAGGGTATCTCCCTTCCTAAGCTGGGGTTCGTAATCGTACAGCAACAAGGGAAGGGTTGCGGAGGTCGTATTCCCGTATTTTTGGATATTGATCATTACTTTGGATGCATCCAGGCCCATGCGGCTGGCCGTCGCATCGATTATGCGTTTGTTGGCCTGGTGGGGTACCAGCCAGTTGACATCTTCATGGCTGAGCCCATTCCTTTCCATAATGAGTGCCGCCACCTCAGCCATATTGGAAACTGCAAATTTAAAGACAGATTTACCGTCCTGATATACATAGTGCAGTTTATTTTTTACCGTCTCTTCCGAAGCGGGAAGAAGGGATCCCCCGGCGGTGATTTTTAAGAACTCCCGCCCGCTGCCATCTGCCCTCAGGTACTCGTCCTGCAGGCCATAGCCCTCCGTATTGGGCTCAAAAAGTACCGCTCCGGCCCCGTCGCCAAAAATAATACAGGTAGTACGGTCTGTATAATCAATAATAGACGACATTTTGTCTGCGCCGATCAGCAGCACCTTTTTATAGCGTCCACTCTCAATGTACCTGGCTGCGGTAGACATGCCGAACAAGAAATTCGAACAGGCCGCCTGCATGTCATACGCGAAAGCATTGGTGGCACCTATTTCTGAAGCGACGAATACAGCGGTTGAAGCCACCGGCATATCGGGAGTGGCTGTCCCGAGTAACACCAGGTCAATATCTTTGGGGTCGGTATGGCTCTTCCTGAGTAGGTCTTCGGCCGCTTTTATGGCCATGTAGGAAGTGGGTTTGTCCTTGTCTTTGAGTATTCGCCTTTCCTTTATACCTGTCCGGGTAGTGATCCATTCGTCATTGGTATCTACCATGGTCTCCAATATTTTATTGGTCAGGCGGAATTCAGGTACGTAAGCGCCAACAGCCGTGATGGCTGCGTTAATTTTGCTCATGCTAGAAGTGATTTTTACTCAAAAAGCTCCAAAAAATGCCCCATATTGGGCGAAAAGTAAGGATTTTTTACGACTTTCCCCTGATTTTACGGCATTTTTAGGGGTGCCCTGGAGTTCAAAAAAAAACTCCCACCAGGGAAGTGGGAGTAGGCCTTTCAGGACTTTTAACTATAGGGCTGCTTCCTCGGACTTGTCTACCAGAACCTGTCCCCGGTAATACAGTTTGCCTTCGTGCCAATGCGCCCGATGATACAGGTGCATTTCACCTGTAGTAGGGTCTTTAGCAAGGGTTGGCACCTCAGCCTTATAATGTGTCCTACGTTTGTTACGACGGGTTTTGGATGTTTTTCTTTTTGGATGTGCCATGATCGTCTCTTATTTATCCGTTAAAAAATCTTTTAGGGCATCCCACCTGGGATCCGTTTCCTCTTCCTTGTTTTTATATTCGCCCGGTTGTAATTCCTCCAGTTTTTCGAGCAATTCGGACTCCAGGCTTCCATCCAGAACACCCGGATGCACCCGTTTGGCTGGTACTGCAAGCACTACCATTTCGTATACATACTGGGCGATGTTCACCTGGTGTTCTCCATGCGGAAGGATCAAAATTTCATCGTCCTCATCGTTAAACTCCTCTCCAAATTTTACCAGGAGCCCCAGGGTAGCCTTAATAGGCTGGTCATAAGGTTCACTGGTCAGGTCACAGTCCACATTGATGCTGCCGGCCGCGTTAAATACGAATTCCAGGACGGTGGGCCGCTTGTCCAGCGACACTACAACTGTTACTGAGGCGTCATTAAAATCCTGATAACCAAAGGATTGTATGAACTTTTTATCTGCCCTGAAATTAAACTCGTGTTTCCCTTCCTTTAATCCCGAAAAAGGAATACTGTATTCCTTATACTCCATCTTCTTATCCACTAGTTTAAGGCGTGCAAAGATACTTTTTTTTTCAAATATCCCAATCAAATGCCCGAGATATTTGCGGAGTCAAAACCTCCAGGATGCCCCGAATGTCAGGTTCAACGTTTTCGTTTCTGCTTTTGCAGGGGGTTGGCTGTTAATTCCAAATATTCTTCCCGGTTCCTGAAGATGCTGATGGCAGTGAATACCGCCTCTTTAAAAGAACTGGGGTCTGCCTTTCCCTGCCCGGCGATCTCAAACGCCGTTCCGTGGTCTGGCGAGGTCCTGACCCGGTTTAATCCCGCCGTAAAATTGACTCCTTTCCCGAAAGACAGGGTTTTAAAGGGGATCAGCCCCTGGTCGTGGTAAGCCGCCAGGACCGCATCGAAACCCTCATGGGTTCCCGAGCCAAAAAAACTGTCGGCAGAATAGGGGCCGAAAACGAGCAGCCCTTCATCAGACATCTGTCGGATGACAGGTTTCAGCACTTCCTCATCCTCTTTTCCTATGACCCCATTATCCCCACTATGCGGATTGATCCCCAGGATCGCGATCCTCGGCTTCCTGATACCAAAATCCATCCTCAGGGATTCCATCATCAGATCTACCTTTTTGCGGATCAGGGCAGCGCTGATCAGTCCGGTCACATCCTTTACAGCCACGTGATCCGTAAGCAATCCGATCTTCAGGGTATTGGTAACCATGAACATCAGGCTTTCCCCCTCCAATTCCCGGGCGAGGAAGTCTGTATGGCCCGGGAAATGGAATTCCTCATCCTGAATGGTGTGTTTGTTGATCGGTGCTGTGACAAGCACATCAACCTCCTTATCCTTCAGGGCCTTTACAGCAGCCTTGAGGGATTTGATCGCATAGGTTCCCGCTTCTTTCGTAGCCTGCCCGAAATGAATCTCCGGACTATCCTTCCAGACATTCACCACATTGATCTTGCCTTCAAGGGCTTCCCCGGCATGCTGGATCCCATGATAGGCAATATCCACCCCCAGGGCTTGTTTCTGATTGGATATGGTCTTGGTAGAGGCAAACAGGACCGGAGTGCAAAAATCGAGCATGCGGCTGTCCTCGAACGTCTTCAGGATCACTTCGCAGCCTATCCCATTGAAGTCGCCTATGGAGATCCCAAGCCTTAATTTTGGACTTTCCTCTGTCATTTAAGTGGCTTATGTGGTATTTTTACAGGGTAAAACTAGGTAATTTAACCGATACATGTTTACAGGGATCATTGAAAGTTTAGGGGAGGTGGCGGCCCTAAAAAGGGAAAAGTCTAACCTTCACATCCACATAAGAACGCCCCTGGCCTCCCAATTGAAGGTAGACCAGAGCGTTGCGCATAACGGGGTCTGCCTGACCGTGGTTGAGGTGCTTCCCGATTCCTACTGGGTGACCGCTATTGATGAAACCCTTCGCCGCTCGAACCTGGCCCTGCTAGAACCCGGCGACCGGGTTAACCTCGAACGGGCCATGGTACTTGGCACCCGACTTGACGGGCATCTCGTCCAGGGCCATGTAGACCAGACCGGGACCTGTACGGCCGTGGAAGAACAGGGAGGCAGCTGGCTGTTCAGGTTCCGATATGAGCCTCAGGCACAACATATTACCATCCCAAAAGGGTCTATCACCATAGATGGTACCAGCCTTACCGTGGTGGATTCTGAACGGGACAGCTTCAGCGTGGCCATCATCCCGTACACCTTCGAACACACCACCTTCCGGAATTACCGGCCGGGTTCGGTGGTGAACCTGGAATTCGATATGATAGGAAAATATGTGGCCCGGCTAATGGAAAAGCAGGGTTAGCGGCCTTAAGTTTCCCGGCTAGTCCTCGAACAGACTAATGGACGACCCAATCCATTTTTCATCTGTGAGGTGAGAAACGTTGATCAACTCCCCTTTTGCCATCCTGGTAAGGTTTATCACAGGCTTAAAGCGGCCTTTTGCCCCATTCCTGATATAGAGGATGCGGAGTTCCACTTTTGAATTTTTATCGGTCCTGGTTTTGATCAGCGGGGCGTAGGTTACCTTGCGCTGGAGGAGGTAATTGTGTTTATCAGGAATTGCTTCAATATCCCCGGCGGTTGGGTTCAACTGTATTCCCGAGCCTGCAAACGAAAACAATGGCTTGAGGACATACTTGCTGAGGTCCAGATCATCGGGCATTTCGGGCAGGTAGTAGCTGGGAGGAATGCTTTCGTGCCGGAGCAGGGGAAGGATGCATTTGGAAAGGATAAAAAACCAGTCGGGATGGGTCACCCACTCAACTTCCAGGTTATCAAAGAGGTTGAAGGTGGTCTGCAATTCGGGCAGGCGTTGTATCTCGTCATAAATAACCCGGTTGTAGATACGGTGGATGGGGATTTTTTTTCCATCCTTCTCGTAATAGAGTTTATTGTCTTCCCTCAGGATTTTGGTGCAGCAGACCACTTCGATTCCCAGGGCTTCCCGGGTAGCCCAAAAATCGATCCGTGTCTTTTGCCTTTCCGGTTGGATCTCCAGGAGGATGACGTTCTCCGGCTGGTGTTCTCCCAGGATCAACTCCTTCATTTCCCGGAGGTAACTGCTTTCGTCCAGGCCGCTGAAATAAAAGTGAAATCCCTTTTCGGGAAGGGATGGGTAGTGCCGGTACAAGGCATTTCCCAGGAAGTTCTGGTAATAAAACAAGGAGGGGAATGCCTGCAATTCGATGAGTCTCGGGACGATCTCTCCCTCCTCCTCGCACAGGCCGAAATCCATGGCCAGGAAATGAGGCATGCCAATAGGCGAAGGCGACTGAAGGAATTTGGGCATGAATCGTTGCCGGATCTCTTCAAAATCCAAGGCTTCAATTTGGGTAAGGATGGCGTCGCAGGCTGAAAATATCTTTTCGCCCAGGGCCTTGCTAATAAATACCGGGGTTTCGGAGATCCGGAAAGGGCAGGGCTCCCCAAAGCGGGTTTCCACATCCTGCAGCAGGTTGAGATAATATTGGTTTTTGAATCCGGCATTAAATGCCTCGCGGACGTCTTTAATCATACCGGCAGGAGTTTGGAGCGGTTCAGGGCATCGGAGGCCCGCTGCAGGAATAGCGGGATGATGGTACGGTTGGTGCGGAGGATCTTGTCTGCATCGTTGAGGTGTTCCAGCATTTCCTTGTATTTGCGCCTGCCGTGGTGCTTGATAATGTGATCCCTCTTTTCCGGTTGCTGGAAATACATGCTCATCCCCTTCGAGTCTGCCTCCGGATGGAATTGCATCCCTACCATTTCCTCTGAAAAACGGATCCCCATTACAGCCCGCTCCAGAGGGACGTGCGGGCGTATTTTTTCTTTGCACAGGATTTTCCCTCCCATTTTTTTGATCCGTTTTTCCCTGGGCATGACCAATTGGTAATCCCTGGAATCCACTGCATAGAAAGGATCTGCCAGCCCTTCGAAGAGGGGCTCTTTCTGGCCTTTCTTTGTCTTGTGCACCGGCATGACCCCGAAGGCTGTGGACTTCCTTTTGGTAATCTTGCCCAACTTCCAGTGTAAACAGGCCAGTTGGAAGGAATGGCAAATCAGAAAAAGGAACTTCTTCTCCTGTTCGAGCAGGTTATGGTCAAAAATTCCGTCGAGAAGCTGCAAGAAGCCCTTTTCCCACTTGTTCCCCCGTAATTTAGGGGATCCCGGCCCGCCCGACGAAATGAAAATATCGTAATCCTCCCATTCTGGCACCTCGTTCTTCAGGCGGACTTCAAATACCTGGTAACTGCCTGTAATTCCGGGAGATTGAAGGAAGTCTTCCACCAAAGCCTTAATACAGCGCATCCCCTGGTTAGGCTCCCCGGCATTCATGTCGAGGACGGCAATGCGCAAGGCTTGTTTTTTCTGTTCCAATTTTTCTTTTTCTGTTTCCATTCTGATTCCTACAGGCCTTTTGCGGTTTCCGCTATAATGTATTCAACCACCCGGGGCAGGTCCTCCGTCTTCCTGTAAATTTCAAGCTGCCTATCTGCGCCTGTTCCCTGCTCCAGGATTTGGTGCACAAAATTCACTTCGGAGCGGCATCCCAGCTCATCGACCACATCGTCTATAAATTCGAGCAATTCATTTATCAGGTTGGCGAATGGGACCTCCTCTTCTTTCCCGAAGTCGATCAGCTTGGCCTCTATCCCCCATCGGGCGGCGCGCCATTTATTTTCGTTGATCAATACCCGGCGGTAAGAGCGGAAGCTTTGGTTTTTCTGGTGCAATTTATACAACTTTGCAATCACACACTGCATCAGGGCAGCTATACATATCACCTCATCCACCGTCATGACCATATCGCATATCCGGAACTCCACGGTTGGATAAAAAGGATGGAGGCGGATGTCCCACCAGATCTTTTTCCCGTTGTCAATACAATTGGTTTTTACCAGGACCTCAATGAATTTGTCATACTCGGCAACACTTGAAAAATAAGGAGGGATGCCGGTCCTCGGAAACTTGTCGAAAATCTTGGAGCGAAAGGATTTAAAACCTGTTTCCCGGCCTTCCCAAAAGGGTGAATTTGTGGAGAGAGCATACAGGTGTGGCAAAAAGTACCGGGCGATATTCATGATATGCAATCCGTCTTCCCGATTAGGGATCCCCACATGCACATGAAGCCCGAATATCAGGTTTGAGCGGGCCACATCCTTCATTTCATCAATTAGCTGGTCATAACGCGGATTCGGCGTTATCAGCTGGTCGCGCCAGTGAGAGAAGGGATGCGTCCCGGAAGCCGCAACTTTCAGGTCTTCCTTCCCGGCGAGTTCAATGATCTGCTGTCTTAAATAGGAGACTTCATCCCGTGCCTGTTGTACATTTTCGCAGATATTGGTGCCCATCTCAACCACGGATTGATGCATCTCTTCCTTGATCCGTTCCTTCAGGAAAACCTTCCCTCCTTCAAGGATCTTTGACATTTGAGAATGGAGCGTATAGGAATCGCATTCCAGGATCTGAAATTCTTCCTCTATCCCCAGCGTGAATTTTTTCATGACTGTATGCCGGTTTTGATTTATCCTGATTTCCTGGATTTATCCTTTTTGGTTGTCTGGGAGTTATTACCCCGGGGCCCGCTTTTTCCACTTTTTCCCTGTGTCTTCTTTTTGGCGGTGGCCTCTATAGGCTCCTTCTTAGCCGTTTTCTTTGCCTGGGCAGCCGTTTTCAGCGGTACTTTTGCAGCGGCTTTTGAAGGGGGTACAATGGCTTCTTGCAGGAAAGTGCCCCAACTGCAGTTATTCTGGTTGCGCTTGTAGTCTGAAGCCTTTTCTATGGCGAATTTGGCGGCGTGTTCCACAATCCATTCGAAATTTGCCTGCCCAACTGAGTGAACGTCCGCATCCGGGGCGGGATTGCAGAAATCAATGGCGTAAGGAATGCCATTTCGGACCGCGAATTCCACGGTGTTAAAATCATACCCGAGGGCATTATTCAGTTTGAGGGTATAATCCTTTATGGTCTTCATCAGTTTCTGGTGTTCGGCTCCCTGGGTTTTGGGTTCGGTCGCGTAGCGCTGATGGAATTCATTCCTGGGTTCATAAGGCATGATATGCACATATTTCCTGCCCAGGCAATAAACCCGGTAGTAATCGTCAAATACGATTTCCTCCTGCAGCATCATCACCAACTGGTTGGTTTCGGCGTGCCGGGCGAAAAGGTCTTCCGGGTTTTCAATTTTGTATACGCTTTTCCATCCGCCACCCGAATGCGGCTTCATATAGGCGGGGAAGCCGATATAGTTGAAGATGAACTCCCAGTCCAGGGGATCCTTCAAATTCCGGAAGGATCGCTCCGTGGTATTTTCCGGCCGTTCCCTGGAAGGCAGCAAAACGGTTTTCGGTACCGGGATACCCCATTGGATAGCCAGGCAGTTGTTGAAGAATTTTTCATCTGCACTCCACCAAAACGGGTTGTTTATGACAGCGGTTCCCATCAGGGCGGCATTCTTGAGGTACGCCCGGTAGAATGGTACCTCCTGAGATATCCGGTCGATGATTACGTGATACCCGTAATCTATGCCCTGTTGCACCTTGTCTATTTCGACAGGTTCGGCCGATACGCCGCCCTGGCCCAGGGCGTTCACCCGCTCGATAAAGGCCCAGGGAAAGGTGTCTTCCATTCCGAACAAAATTCCAATTTTCTTAGTCATATTGAGATGTTTAGTTTAGTCTGTCAGAAATACGATCCAATGTACTCCGCGAATACCATTTTCCACAGTGGCCAGTCGTGCGATATCCACTTTTTTTCGTCATACCAGCAGGGGATCCCTTTGTCTGCCAGGATCCGTGCCATGTTCTCGTTTTTGGGCTTACAGGAGTCCCAGTCTGAAGTGCTGAGCACGATCTGCATATGGTGGAATTTCCAGCTTTCTTCATGTACCATGAATTCGTCCGGGCAGTTATAGTAAATCCGGATATCATCTGAGAGTGGTACAAAGTTCCGGATGTTGAACACCCCCGACATTGAAATGACATGGGATATCAAATCCGGGAACCGGAATGCGGTATTGGAGGCATGGTAACCCCCAAAACTTACCCCGGCAACGGCAATCCGGTGGCTGTTGCATTCGTTCTGGATATAGGGGATCAATTCACTTCTCAGGAACTGCATGTAATGTTCATAATTGTGGATCTTGGTTTCTGAGTTCATATGCTCGGCATAGAAGGTCAGGCCGTCAATGGTCTCCACATTGTATAATTTGATCCGGCCCTCATCGACCCACCGCATGACGGATCCATTCAACCCGAAATCCCGGTTTTGAGTATACTGCCCATAGGAAGAAGGGAACAGTAGGATGGGATGCCCCCAATGGCCGGTGACTTCCAAATGGATATCCCGGTTGAGGATATGGGAGTAATAAGTCCTGTGCTCTCCGACCGCCATACTCTTAAATATAGCTTAAATCCGCGTATCCGCCAATTAATGTTTATCGCGCGAATGTAATTTAAAAAGCATTGCGGAACGTATGGTTTTTTAGGAATCCGTATACTTGCACCTATGTATACTGCTATCAAATATGAGGTAGAATTCACCAGTTTCAGGGCCAGCCTGTATTCGGCCAATTTGAAAAGGAAGGTCCGGTTCCGTTGGATGGCCCCGCCTGAATACCGGGAGACCTCCGTTGGATTACCGGTGGTGCTGATGAACGACGGACAGGATTATATGGCCCTGAACCTGGAGAGGACCCTTACGGCCTGTTATGCCTCAAGGCTTCTGCAACCCTTTGTATTTGTAGCCATTGAGACCAATGTGCACCGCATACAGGAATATGGTACCGCCAGTTCGGCCGATTACAAAGGCCGCGGGAAAAGAGCCGGGGCCTACAGCCGGTTTATTACCGAAGAATTCGTTCCGTTTCTGAAGTCTGCCTTCAATCTCAGTCCGGAAAAGGAAGATTGGGTATTTTGCGGTATGTCTCTCGGAGGTCTTTCTGCCATGGATATTGTGGTCAACCATCCCGAACTGTTCGGAAAAGTGGGCGTATTCAGCGGGTCGTTCTGGTGGCGCAGCGCAGCTTATGTGAAAGCTGATAAGGATGACCGGAGCAGGATCATCCTGGATGTCATCCGCGACAGCCCCCGGGCGCCCCATTTAAAATTCTGGCTGCAATGCGGAACGCTCGACGAAACCGCAGACCGGAACAAGAACGGTGTCATAGATGCCATTGATGACACCCTGGATGTGATAAGCGAGCTGGAAAATAAAGGGTATCGCCGGCAGGCAGACATCGAATACCTGCTTGTCGAAGGGGGAAGGCACGATCTCCCCACCTGGGCTGAGGCCTATCCCGAATTTCTTCGCTGGGCTTTCCAAAAACAAGCCTGAGCCCCGGGCGGCAATGTCTTTTATTCCGCTACAGGATATGCTTTTTCATTTGGTTCCACACCCTGGCCAGTGAATATCCCGAAACAATGGCGAGGCCCAAGAGAATGAACGCCTGGGTATGCTTTCCATAAATGAAATACCCGGTACAGAACATACAGGAATAGATGAGAACGCAGCCCAGCAGCATAGCTGCAATCCCCGAAGGAACACTCCATTTTTCGTTGGTTTTCACCAGTTCATGGTGTTCGGCTTCGGCTTCCACCAGAACTTTTTTCCATCCAGGGCCACCGGGCTGTATCTTGCGGTAGAAACTCTGTAGCACTGTTTTGGATTCAGGCTGGGTCATGTAGGTTACGGCAAGCCAGATCACTGTGGTTACGGTAACTACAAATATATACTCCGTCCAATCCGGAAGCACGCCGGTCTCAGGATCAAAAAAGAAGGGGCCCACCGGTGTGAGTTTTAATACGATGGAGATGATGCCGGAGGCGAACATGGCTGCGATCTCACTCCATGCGTTGATACGCCACCAAAACCACCTCAGGATAAAGATCAGCCCGGTGCCCGCGCCAAAAACGAGAAGCACCTCAAAAAGCTGCAGGGCGTTCTGTAGCAGAAGGGCGAGGGCTGCGCTGGACACCATCAGGCAAACTGTTGAAAATCGTCCAACAGCTACCAGGCGTTTTTCGGAAGCGCCAGGATTGATCTGTTGCTTGTAATAATCATAGACGATATAGGACGACCCCCAGTTGAGCTGCGTGGAAATAGTAGACATATAGGCCGCCACCAGGGAAGCCAGGACCACGCCGAGCAATCCACTGGGGAGTTTTGTCAGCATGGCGGAATAGGCCAGGTCATTCCCCAGCTTATCCGGGGTTATGTTGGGGAAGGCATCGTGTATGCTGGCCACATCCGGGTACACCACAAGGGATGCGAGGGCAACCAGGATCCACGGCCATGGCCTCAGCGCATAATGCATGATATTAAAAAAGAAGGTGGCACCTATGGCGTGGTTTTCATTCTTTGCGGCAAGCATCCGTTGCGCGATATAGCCGCCTCCGCCCGGTTCGGCGCCCGGATACCAGGAACTCCACCACTGTACGGCCAACGGGATGATAAATAAGGTGATCAATGCCTGGCGGTTACTGAAATCAGGCAGGATGGAAATCTTTTCTGCTACATTTTCATGGGTCAGCAAGTTGGCAATTCCCCCTACTTCCGGGATGTTCACGAGGTAGATGGAGGCCCCGATAGCCCCGGACATCGCTACAAAAAACAAGAGGAAATCCGTATACACCACCCCTTTGAAACCGCCCATAGCACTGAATGTTACTGTTATCAGGCCGGCACTGACCACAGTTACCCAGGGTTCCAGCCCCAGCATAATGCTACCGATCTTGATGGCTGCCAGGGTGACCGAAGACATGGTGATCACGTTGAAAAGGACCCCCAGGTAAAGGGCGCGGAATTTCCTGAGAAAACGTGCCGGCGCCCCTCCATAACGGAGCTCGTAGAATTCCAGGTCGGTATTGACGTTGGATTTTCTCCAGAGCTTGGCGTAAACAAAGACGGTAAGCAGGCCCGTAATAAGGAATGCCCACCAGACCCAGTTGCCAGATACCCCGTTGGTACGGACGATGTCCGTAACCAGGTTGGGGGTGTCCGTGGAGAAGGTAGTGGCAACCATCGACATGCCCAGCAGCCACCAGGGCATGGTCCGCCCCGACAGGAAATATTCGGACGAATCCTTACCGGATTTCTTGGAAACCAGGAACCCGATCAACAGGACTATGGAAAAGAATATTACAATGAAGGTATAATCAAGGGTGGAAAGCTGCATAATCGGTTAGTTTGGTTGCCCCGTTAAAGATATTATTTTTTAGGATACTTTTGTTTATTATCAACCAAACCCTTCCCATGTACGCCAGTTCCTCCCTGCATCCTTCCCTTTCTATCTGGATCCTGGCAGGAACGGCAGCCTTTGTCCTGGGAATTTCAAAGGCGGGTATCAAGGGGATCGCCATCATAATTGTAGCCATGATGGCGCTTGCCTTCGGGGCCAAGGAATCTACCGGCCTGCTGGTGCCCCTGCTGGTGGTAGGCGACATTTTCGCGGTCATCTACTACAACCGTCATGCCCGTTGGTCCTATATCATCCGCTTTTTGCCCTGGATGCTGGCCGGGGTGCTCATCGGGGTGCTCATCGGGAACGGGCTTCCGGAGAAGCTCTTCAAGTGGCTGATGGTGGTCGTGATCCTGGGAAGCGTTGTGATGATGTATTGGTGGGATATGCGAAAATCCAATTCGGTCCCCACACACTGGGCCTTTGGGGGGCTTATCGGGGTACTCGCCGGTATCACCACCATGGTGGGTAACCTGGCGGGGGCATTTTCAAATATTTATTTCCTGGCTATGCGGCTGCCCAAAAATGAATTCATAGGAACGGCAGCCTGGCTATTCTTTATCGTCAATGTCGTTAAATTGCCTTTTCATTTTTTCGTTTGGGGGACCATGGACCTGGACAGTCTGATGATCGACCTGAAACTGGCCCCCGCTGTCGTGGCAGGCCTGTTTATAGGGGTTAGGCTGGTAAGGATTCTGCAGGAAGCCTTTTATCGCAAAATGATCCTTTTACTGACCGCCATTGGGGCGGTACTTATCCTTTTCAGATAGGGCGTCCAACAGATCACCGAAAATCCAGTTCTGCATAGACCGGATAGTGGTCAGACGGGTGCCTGCCATCAATGGTTGCCGTAAGGATCGCATATTTCAGGAGGGAGAAATCGGAAGGGGACAGGAACAGGTAGTCAATACGACGAACTACCGGAAGGGTCACCTGAAAACCATTGAAGGTGCCTCTTGGGCCAAAGGCCGAAGTTCCTGCAAGGGAATGGGCGTCCTGCATCACCTCGCTCAGACCGACTATTGCTTCGTCATCCGGCTCCAGGTTGAAATCGCCCATTGAGACGACCGGGAAATGGGAAGTGTTGATGCTGTCGATCTGTTTTAGTATCAATTTGACACTTTCCTTCCGCGCCGTTTCGCCCATGTGGTCCAGGTGCGTATTAAAAACATAGAACTTTTTCCCGTCATTCCTGGATTCAAAGAGGCCGTAAGTGCATACCCTGTTCAAGGCAGCATCCCAGCCTTTGGAAGGGACATCCGGGGTTTCAGAGAGCCAGAAGGTGCTTTGAGAAATCAGGTTAACGGCATAATGGTTATAGAAAATCGCGGAGAATTCGCCTTCATCATCCCCCTGGTCACGTCCCTTCCCAAAATAGTCATAGTCCTCCAAACCATCGCGGATCGCCTCCAGCTGATGCAGCAACCCTTCCTGGGTTCCGAATATATCGGGTTGGTAAAATCGCAGTTGTGAGATCAGAATCTCCTTCCGGTTATCCCAACGGTTCACCCCGTCGGACTCGGTATCGTAACGAAGGTTGTAGGTCAGAATACTTAGGTCTTGTGCCTGTAAGGTATACAAATGCAGGAAGCCCAGGACGAGTATAATCAGGAATTTTCTCATGGTGAATCGCTTTGGCTCAATTTACTGAATCCGCGCCTAACCAACCCGTATTCAATAGCCCCTCATTGGTTAGGCTCCCTGCGTCGAATTATGTCAGGGCGCTTTAATTGGCGTTGTTCTTTCCGAAATACCATTCTCGTTAAACGCCTCGATCTGAAAATAGTAGGCATCCGTCCGGTCCATCCCCGTAAAGAAATAGTCATTCCGGCCGTAGACCATAATGCTGCCATATAATTTCCCGGGCGACTTTCCAAAGTAAATGACATAACCATCCGCCTGATCGTTCTGCGCCCATCGCAGCCAGGCGCTCCGGCGTTCGCCGTATGCGTCCGGGTTGGCTCGTAATGCCACAAAGTCGTGTACCTTTCCCGGGGGCTGCCCATCTGCATTGCCAAATACCCTGAAGCCGCTGAGGGCAAACTTTCCCGTGGGCATTTTAAGGTTTTCCATCTTAAGGTAGCGGGTCCGTACCGGATTTTCCAGCTCTACATAATCATGGGGAACATCTGTGTCGTTCCGGCTTTTATCCACCAAAAGCTTCCAATGCTGCCCGTCCTGAGAGGAAAGAATCCTGTACTGATGCGCTTTGCCCGAGGTTTTGCCAAGGAATTCAGCATCCTGGTCGGCATAGTTGACCTGGATGGCCCGGACGGTTGCCAGCCCGCCCAGGTCAGCCTGTAGCCATTCCCCGGGATCGCCTGTCGCGGCGCTCCAGTAGGTTTTTATGTCTTCGTCAACCAGATTATTGGGTTGATATCCTCCCAGGGTGGAAGAAACCTGAACCGGTTTTTTATAATTCAAAAGCATCCACCCGGTGAAGCTCCCTTTCAAATGGTCTGTTTCCTTAAGAGGCAGGAAGGTGGGATAGTCTCCATAGGCCGTATTGCAATACAGGACATCGTCCTGATCGAACCCCGCGGGCCAGATCCCGATCCTGCGTTCAAAATTGTTTTTCACTCCGATCACCATGGTGGAAACATGCCACCAAAGGCCCTTATTATCCCTGAATGTGGCTCCATGGCCTGCGCCTTTCGCAAAACCTCCGGGTTTATATGAAAACGGATTGTGCTCCTGGTAGGTAAAGCCTTCCAGCGGATGGTCACTTACATACACCCCGTCTGCGTACCCCTTGAATTCGGTGGCCGGGGCGCCGTACTGTAAATAGTATTTATCGTGGTATCTGGTTACCCACGCTCCCTCCATAAAGGGCTGCAGGAAGGTGTTGTCATTATATTCACCAAAGCGCTCCCACCCATGATCTTGGGGATGTAGGGAAATCAACGGTTTTACAAACCCCTCCGACTGCAAGGTCCTGGGGTTGATTTCTGTACCCATGATGGGAAACTCATTGCTGGATCCCCAGTACAGGTATAGTTTGTCACCCTCCTCATCGTAAAGAAATGCCGGGTCCCAAGCCCCCACCTTTAAGGAATCCACGGCTATCTGCCAATCATCCACCCTGGGGTTGCCGCTTTTCCACAAAGGGAACGACTGCCCATGGGTGGAGCCAATTACATAGAGGGTGTCTTTCATGGCGAAGACCGCCGGGGCACAAAGTTCATCATAGATGCCTTTATGCCGGGGCAAAAGGAACTTGCGGGGGATAAACTTCCAATTGAGCATATCTGTGCTCCACCAATACCCCCATTGATTGGTGGAAAAAAGGAAATAGGCGCCCCTGAAGTTCACGATCAGCGGATCGGCCGTGGCCCGGTGTTTTCCATGGGTAGAAAAATTCGGGATAGGGGTGTACCCGTAATCAATATTTATGGGGTTGCAATAGGTTTGTTGCTGGGCCACTATCCCGCAGGTCCAGAAAATAGCCGGTATGACCCATTTAATTAGGGGCTTTATGATTTGTAAATCCCCGGGGTATTGCAATGTCATGGCCAATTTAGTCATCCGTGTCTGTGTCCTTGGGCGGATAAAAACCCTAAAGTATCCAATCCGGCTTTAACATCCGCATATTAGATTCAGAAATTCCCCGGGATACGCAGCTATTTCGTCACTGTTCCTAACATGTCACGGCTGTGTTTTTGCTTTTAGTGTCCCTCCATGGGCATTTGCATTGTGCCTTCAGCCCCGGAACCCGGGGTCTCCCCCTCCGGATTCATCATGGACCTCTTCCCTTTTAACTGAGCGGCCGCATCGACCGTAAAAGTGCCGTTGACCACAACCTCTTCCCCGGCCTCAAGGCCCTGTAAAATCTGTACGTCGTCGCCTGCGGTCTTTCCCAGGGTTACCTCCCGCATTTCGAATTCAGACTTATCCGGGTTGGGCTTTACATACACCAGGGAACGTTCCCCGGTCCACAAAACAGCGCTGGAAGGCAGCCATATGCCTTCACTCCCGGCTGCTGCCCCCCCGTCGATTACCTGGCCTTTAACAAACATGCCCGGTTTTAACTTGCCGGAATTGTTTTGAAGTACGGCCCGTACCTCCACGGTCCTGCTCGATGTATCCATCACAGGGTTGATAAAAGTGATGGCCCCGGTCATTTGCTCATTCGGATAGGCTTCGGAAGTAATAAGGACCTCCTGCCCTCGCTTCAAAAAAGGAAGCTGGTTCTCATAGGCGTCAAATACAGCCCAAACAGTGGCCAACCCGGCAATTTTGAAAAGGGGCTGTCCTTTTTTTACATAATCCCCTTCCTGCACCATTTTCCCGGTGACCGTCCCGGAAACAGTGGCATAAACCGGAAAGTACTCCTGTACCTTGCCTGAGGACTCGATCGTTTGGATCTGTTCTTCTGAAAGTTTCCAGAACTTGAGCTTGTTCCTGACGGCCTCATACAGTGCGGGTTGGGAGCTTTTGAGTGCCCGGGAACTAAGCAATTCCTGCTGGGCGGCTACCAGCTCCGGGGAATATATCGTCGCTACACGCTGGCCCACCTGCACATTTTCTCCGGTCGTGTTTACATAAAGGTGTTCCAGTCTCCCGTCAAAATAGCTGGCCTGTATTGCGTTGGCTTCTTCGTTTTCACGAATTTTCCCACTCAATACCAGCCTTTCCGGAGTCCCTTTCAGCGAGCCGGCCACCATGGTCTGCACATGGGCCAGGGCCGCCGCATATTCTGTCATCGATACCCTGGAGTTGTCCATTGCCATTTCCGTGCCTTCGACAGGGATGAGTTCCATGCCGCATATCGGACAATTCCCGGGTTGCGGGAGCTGTATCTGCGGGTGCATGGCACAGGTCCATAGTTGCTGGCTCGTATCCGATGCTTCAGCGGACGGCCCGGAAGATTGGGCCTCAGGCGAGTGAAAGAGGAAGTATCCGAAGGCCAGCCCGGCGGTAACGGCCAGGGCCAGGTAGAGAATTGTGATCTTTTTCATGAGTTGACCTTTTATTTTGTTTGGTGGCCGAAGGCCGGATTTAATTTTACTTAACTGTTAATTCAGGTTTGCCGAGCGCAGGCGCAGCGCATTGCCGATAACCGAAACCGAACTGAAGCTCATGGCGGCAGCCGCGATCATGGGCGACAACAGAGTGCCGAAGAAAGGGAACAACACGCCAGCTGCGATAGGAATACCCAGGCTGTTGTATATAAGGGCGAAAAACAAATTTTGCCGGATATTGCGCACCACCTTTTCGCTCAGGTTCCTGGCCTTTACCACGCCCTGCAGATCGCCTTTAACCAGGGTAATGTTGGCACTTTCAATGGCAACGTCGGTCCCGGTACCCATCGCGATCCCGATATCGCTCTGTGCCAGGGCCGGGGCGTCGTTTATCCCATCCCCTACCATGGCCACCTTCCGGCCTTCCTTCTGCAGCCCTTCCACTTCCCGGAGTTTATCTTCGGGAAGCACGCCTGCCTTAAAGCGGGAGAGCCCCACCTCTTCCGCCACCGCCCTGGCCGTTTCCTGGTTATCCCCCGTGAGCATGATCACTTCTATTCCTTTTTCCTGAAGTTCCCGGATGGCTGCAGCGCTTGTTTCACGGATCCTGTCGCCTATTATTACATATCCAACAACCTGTTGGTCCACGGCCAGGTAGGAAACGGTTTTCCCGTGTTGCTGGAAAGTGGCCGCTTCCTCTTTCAATTTCTGAGGGATCGGGGCCTGCAATTGTTGCATCAGCCCGGAATTACCCAGGCTTAAGGATTTCCCCTGGACGGTTGCCCGAACGCCTTTCCCGGGAACCGCCTCAAAGTTTGCTGCCTTTTCCGCCTTTGCATTCTTTTCCTTCCCGTACATCAATATGGCGGTGGCCAGGGGGTGTTCACTATTCTGGTTGAGGGATACCATATAATTCAGGATCTCCTGTTCCGTGAAATCCTGCTTGAGGTAGCCTATTTTTTCTACCGCAGGCTTGCCTTCCGTTATGGTACCCGTTTTATCAATGATAAGGGTGTCTATTTTCTCCATTAGTTCCAGGGCTTCGGCATTTTTGATCAAAACACCATTTGTGGCGCCTTTCCCCACACCCACCATGACGCTCATCGGGGTGGCCAGTCCAAGGGCACAGGGGCAAGCTATGATCAAGACGGCAATGGCGTTTACCAGGGCGTATACATAGGCGGGATCCGGACCCCAGATCGCCCATACCAGAAAGGTAAGACAGGCAATCAGCACCACTGCCGGAACAAAATAGGAAGACACTCGGTCTGCCAGTTGTTGCATGGGTGCCCGGCTCCTGCTGGCCTTGTTGACCATTTCTATGATTTGCGAAAGGAGGGTATCCGAACCCACCTTCTCCGCTTTCATGAGAAAGCCCCCGCTCCCGTTGATCGTTCCGCTGCGGACCTCTTCCCCGGCCGATTTATGGACCGGCATGGGTTCCCCGGTGATCATGGATTCATCCACGCTCGACTGCCCTTCTGTAACCTTCCCGTCTACCGGGATCTTTTCTCCTGGTTTTACCCTGAGAGTATCCCCCACGGAAATCTGGTCTATCCCGATCACCTCCTCCTTCCCGTCTACCACGCGGGTAGCCTTGTTGGGGGCCAGCTTTAGCAATTCCTTCACGGCATTGTTGGTTTTGCTATGGGCCCGGGCTTCGAGTACCTGGCCCATCAAAACCAGGGTAAGGATCACGGTGGCCGCCTCGAAATAAACATGTACGGTCCCTGCATCCGTCTTAAATTGTGCGGGGAAAATACCCGGCGCCAGCAGGCCTGCCAGGCTGAATGTCCAGGCAACCCCCGCCCCAATACCGATCAGGGTGAACATATTGAGGTTCCAGGTGACCACCGAGCGGTAGGCCCTCCTGAAAAACATCCAGGTTGCATAAAAAACCACGGGCAGGGAGAGTGCCAACTGTATCCAGTTCCAATATCGCTGGGAAAGCATCACATAAAGGGGGTTCTTCGGTAGCATCTCAGACATGGCGATCAAAAAAATCGGGAGGGTGAAGCCCAGGGAAATCCAGAATTTTTTCAGGAGGTCCCGATATTTTCTTTCCTCTGCGGAAACATCCGCTTGTAGCGGCACCAGCTCCATCCCGCATATCGGACAGGAGCCGGGTTCATCGCGAACCACTTCCGGGTGCATGGGGCAGGTATATCGTGTACTTGCAGTCCCTGGCTTTTTTTGCTCTTCCACCAAATCCATCCCGCAAACCGGACATTCCCCCGGGCTATTGTAAGTTTTATCGCCTTCGCAATGCATAGGGCAGTAAAAGGTCCCACTATTCCCCTGGGAAGTTTTCACCGTTTCCTCTTTTTGCGGAATCGCGTGGCCCTCCAGGATGCGGTAGGAACCCGGCGCCTCCTTCAGGGCCGACTGAAAAGTTTCAATAGGGATATGAGAAGACATTTCTATGACAGCCCTGCCTTCTTCAAGGTCGACTTCCACGCCAATGACGCCTTTTACATGTGACAAGGTCTCCTGCACGTGGTTTTTGCAGCCCTGGCAGCTCATCCCCTGTATTTGATAGGTGTGTTTCATGAATTAATGCATCAGGTATTTGATAAACAATCCTCCTACGACCCATAGGTAGCAGCCTAAGGCCAGATATTTCAGAACAGCTTCCAGTAGATTGCCCTTCGGCGCCATTTCCTTTTTGAAGGTTATGTCTTTTCGTTTAAAAAAGCCCAGGTATACCAGGTATCCCGAAAGAATCAGAAATGCGGCATTCATATAGAAGGTATAATTCAATTTAAAATAATCCGTATCCATAATGGTCGTGGACGAAGGGTCCGGAAGGAGTTGTAAAAACCTAAACCCATAATGCAGGGCCAGAGCCGATCCTACCAGAGAAACCAATAGTAAGATAAGGATATATAATGCCATTTTCCACCCATAGTATTTGGCATTGATCCGTAAAACCGGAAACACCACCAGGTCGCTGAAAATAAAGGCCATCACCCCCGCAAAACTAACCCCTTTCCCAAATAACAGGGCTGCCAGCGGGATATTACCCATAGATCCGATGAACGTCAGGAAGGCCACGACCGGGCCGACCATGATGTGTTCCAGTATTTCCAGGAAACTGAAGTCCGTATTCCCCCCTCCGGTATGAATAAACAGCCCCTGAAAAAATGAGTCGGGCACAAAAACCGCCACAATCCCTGCAATGGTAAATCCAACGGTCACGTCTTTCCAGACCATCTTCCACTCCATCCCATATTGCCTGGCCACTTTGGCCCAACTGGTTTCAGAAACCAGTTTCTTCTTCCAGCTTTCCGAACCCGCGCCGGAATCCTCCTGCTGACCTTCCAGTTTCTTCCGCGCCTGGCGTATAAGTCCCTGCGGATTCGTTACCCGTATGATCAGGTACCCGAAGAGTATCAGCAACACCCCCCCAAGGTATTCTCCTACCACAAACTGCCACCCGAGGAAAATGGAAATTATAATCCCCAGTTCGATGACCAGGTTGGTTGATGCGAGCAAAAAGGCCATGGATGCGGCAAAGCCGGCACCCTTTTTAAAAAGGGTCTTGGTCGTGGCCAGGGCTGCAAAACTACAGGAGGAACTGATAAATCCGAAAAATGTCCCGATCAGTATGCCGCCGGATTGGTCATTCCCCATGGTATGCTGCATACGTTTCTCGGTTACAAAGACCTGGATCATGCTGCTGACCAGATACCCCAGGATAAACGCCCAGGTCGCCATCCAGAAAAACCCTGCGGTGGTATTGGCAGCTTCGCCCCATTTGTTAAGAAACATGTCCATGCTTACTATCTTTTCCTCCTTGTGGTTACCAAACCACAGAATAATAAATAATTCCTTTTTTTAAGGATGTTTTAAGCATATTTATTGTTTAATATGTATCTCCGGTGAATTGCATTTCATCTGCTTCCCTCTCAGGAGGAGACCAGATAATTAATCCTCGCCGCCTGGTTATAATATGCTTCAACGGCCTCGATCTGTTGCATTTCGAACTTCAACTGCAATTCCTGTATCTCCAGCAATTCGTCATAGTCAAGCGTTCCCGTTTCATAATTCCTTAAAAGGAGTTCCTCTGCGCTCCTGGCTTGACGCAAATTCAACTCCTGGGCATCATAATGGATCCGGGCAGCATTCCTGGCGGCTATAGCCTGGTGCAGCATGGACTGAAGGGCATTGGCCCGTTCAGCCTTCATGGCGGCCAGTTCCTTTTGCCTTAGGCTATTCTGCCTTGTTCGTGACCCGTAGGTGGAATTGAATACCGGGACAGATAAAGACAACATGGGCATGACGATATCCTTCCCGTTGTCATTCATCGTCATCCCGGCCCGCTCCTGCACGGGTATATAGTCTAACCCTACGCCCAGCCTGGGCGCACTTTCTTTTTGGTTCAGAGCTTCTGCCTGTTGGACGCTTTCATATAGTTTATCGAATTTGAGCAATTCGGGATGCAGTGCCACAGAAAGCTCTTCAGGCCCCGCGTCCTTATCGGGCAACCTCAATGAATCCGTAATGGTCACCGCTACCCCGCTTTCCCTGTTCAGCAGGGCATTGAGCGATGCCTGCAAGGCCCTGAACTCCTGTTGCAGGGCTTCGGATTTTTCCCTTAGTTCATTTTCCCTGATCTGAATGCGCAAAACGGATACCACCGTTGCTTTGCCCACTTCCACAGCAGTTAGTGCCTGCTCTTCATAGGATTTGAGGAGTACCCTGTTCTCTTCCAGCACCCCTTGTCTTGCCTGATTCGAATAGAGGGAGTAGTAGGCCCTGGCGACATCCAGTGCCAATTGCCTCCTGGTGAGGGATAATTCCACATATTCCGCATCGGCCAGGGATTCCGCATAATTCTCCCTTGCCGTTATAGTGCCAAACCACGGCAACATTTGCCGGACGGAAAAGCGCGCTTTCTGAGCCCCAGTACGGGTTTCCGGCTCACTTACAAATATACCCGCCCCGAACTCGGTGTCTGGCAGGGTCGTCGCTTCGGAGACCTTTTCCCCGGCAATATCATAGCGAAGTTTATATGCCTGTACCTTCGGGTTGTTTGCCTCTGCCATTTCAAGGAATTCACCGAGGTTCTGCGCACAGACAGATTGTAATGAGACCCCTGCCAGGAAGGATGCCATCCTCAAACAAAACAAGCCCCGGTTTATATGTTTCTTTGATTTCATATTATTTTTCCTTTGGGTTTTCATACGGGTGGGCCTTAATTTGTCTTTTCAGGGCCATTTCGGCCTGCCAGCAGAACAGTACGGGTACCACGAATAAGGTAATCAGGGCAATAAGCATCCCCCCAAATCCCGGGATAGCCATTGGGATCATGATATCGCTTCCCCTTCCCGAAGAGGTCAGCACCGGCAATAAAGCCAGTAAAGTAGTCGCCGTGGTCATCAGGCAGGGGCGGATCCGCTTTTCACCTGCTTCGACAACAGAAGCCCGGATGCCTTCCAGGTTCCCGGGTTTGTTCTTCCTGAACGTCTGTGTCAGGTAGGTGGCCATCACTACCCCGTCATCTGTCGCTATTCCGAAAAGTGCAATAAATCCCACCCAAACGGCCACGCTGAGGTTTATGGTATGCATATTGAATAGGGCTCTCAGGTTTTCTCCGAACAGGTCTATATTAAGGAACCAATCCTGCCCGTAACACCAGATTAGCATAAATCCCCCGGCGAAAGCCACGGCAATGCCCGAAAACTTGCTCAGGGACGTGCTTACAGACCTGAATGCCAGGTCAAGGATCAGGAAGCTGACCAGAAGGGCCAGGGGGACTACGAAAGAAAGGGTTTTCTCGGCCCGTAACTGGTTCTCATAGCTGCCGGTGAACTGATAGCTGATCCCCTGCGGCACCTGCAGGCTGCCGTCTGCTATTTTAGATGCGATCAGCGCCTGGGCGTTTTCCACGACATCCACTTCGGCCATCCCGTCCATTTTGTCGAACAGAACATAACCCACCAGGAAAGTGTCTTCGCTTTTGATGACCTGGGGTCCTTTTTCATACCGTATGCTCACGAGTTCACTAAGCGGAACCGGGCTGCCGCCACTTACCGGAACATAGATGTTCCCCAGGTCGGCAGGGTTTTCTCTCAATTCCCTGGGATAGCGCACGCGGACGGCATACCGCTCCCGTCCTTCCACGGTCTGGGTAAGTGGGATGCCTCCCACGGCCACTTCGAGGATTCGCTGCACATCCTCGATCAGGATTCCGTAACGGGCCAACTGGTCCCGGTTGATATCGATCAGGAGATACGGCTTGCCCACAATCCTGTCGGCAAAAACAGCCTCATTCTTGACCCCTTTTGCCTCTTTCAGGAACTCTTCCAATTGCAGGCCAAATGCCTCGATCTGTGCCAGGTTCTGGCCTTTCACCTTGATCCCCATAGGGGCGCGCATCCCCGTTTGAAGCATGACCAGCCTGGTTTCTATCGGCTGCAACTTGGGCGCCGAAGTGATGCCCGGCAGGCGCGTAGCCCCGGAGATCTCATTCCATATATCGTCTGGTGTCCGGATCTGCGGACGCCAAATCCTGAAATATTCCCCGCCTGTATCCGGCACCAACTCTTCGAAACTTATCCGGGTGGTAACGCTCAGGCTGTCACCATACCGGTTCAATATTTCCCGATTCAATTCCGTATTGGGGTTATATACCAAGCCCCCATCCCTTTTTACAAAGATCCCATCACGGTTCACCTTGTACCGCAACCGTTTCCCCTCCTCGTTCAGCAGGTATTCCGGTTTGTACCGGATGATGTTTTCAAACATTGACAGGGGCGCCGGATCCAGTGCCGACTCCGCCCTGCCGGCTTTGCCCACCACGGTTTCCACTTCGGGAATGGCGGCCACGGCCATATCCAATTGCCGGAGGACCTCTTTGTTTTCCGTGACCCCTGCATGGGGCAGCGAGGTCGGCATCAGCAGGAAGGACCCCTCATCCAGGGCGGGCATGAACTCCTCCCCGGTATTCTTCATAATAAGGAAGCCACAGATTACCATGGCGAGTGGCAGGGAAAGAAACAGCAGCTTGTTTTTGAGTGTCCATCTTAAAATGCGCGCGTACCGTTTCCTGAAAAGCAGGAAGAAGGCCAACAGGCCGAAGGAACATATCGAAACAAAGACCAGGTTGGCCAGGATACTCCGGTCAAAACCAAAAGGTCTCCAATATATGGCGAGGAGGAAGACAATTGTGCAGACAGCTATGAGAACATTCAGAAAGTTATATGTTACAGGCCCACCTCTCATCCGAAAGGGGATGCCGGTGGCTTTTGAAAGGCCTGCCCATCCGAATTGCGGCAGCTCCACCCCTTGTAGATTCATAATGCCAACAGCGCCGAATGCGATAAGGGCAAGCCCCAGCCAATACCCCAATATCACGGCAAGCAGGCCCAACACAACCAACCCCCCCTGAAGCGCGAACCGGGTGATTTTATGGAGTTGTTTCCTGCCGAACAGGTAAGCGGCAAATGGTGGGATCAGGAAAAATGCCACCAGCAAAGCCGCCGTAAGTGCCATGGTTTTGGTAAAGGCCAACGGGCGGAACAATTTGCCTTCGGCCCCTATCATGGCAAATACCGGGAGGAAGCTGACAATTGTGGTCATTACCGCAGTGAGGATGGCGCCAGACACTTCTGCCGTGGCATGGTATACCACCCGTTTTACCGGGAGCCCCAGCTTGTTCTCGTCCAGGTGGCGGATGATGTTTTCCGAAAGGATGACCCCCATGTCAACCATGGTGCCGATCGCTATGGCAATCCCCGATAAAGCAACGATATTGGCATCGACCCCGAATTGCTTCATGCCGATGAAAACCATCAGGACGGCCAGGGGCAGGAGGCTCGAAATAAGCAGGGACACCCTGAGGTTATAGACCATGACCACAATGACCAGGATGGTGATCAGGACTTCCATGCTTAAGGCTTCATCCAGGGTGCCCAGGGTTTCATGAATCAGCTGGGTACGGTCATAAAAAGGGACGATGGTAAGATGGGAAACCCGTCCATCTCCAAGGACCTTGCTGGGAAGGCCAGGCCCGAGTTCCCGGATCTTATCCTTCACATGTTCTATCGCTGCCAGGGGGTTTGCCCCAAACCTGGCCACCACCACACCCCCTACCGCCTCGGCCCCTTCTTTATCCAGCAGCCCTCTTCGGGGCGCCGGGCCCATGCTTACCCGGGCGATGTCACCGACCCGGATAGGCCGGAACTGATCGGCGCGTACCACTGCTTTCCGAATGTCGTCCAGGGATTCCACATAGCCAAGGCCCCGCACCAGGTACTCCACACGGTTGATCTCCAGGGTCTGGGCCCCTATGTCCCGGTTGCTTTGCCTGATGGCATTCACGACCTGCTGGAGGGATATTCCGTATTGCCGCATCAGTTCCGGGTCTACATCCACCTGGTACTCTTTGACAAACCCTCCGACGGAAGCCACTTCCGAAACCCCTTCGGCAGAAGAGAGCGCATTTTTCACATAAAAATCCTGGATGGTACGCAGCTCCTGCAGGTCCCATCCCCCGGTAACCTGGCCCAAATCATCCCGCCCTTCCAGGGTATACCAGAAGATCTGGCCCAAAGCCGTCGCGTCTGGCCCGAGGGTTGGGGTTACGCCATCCGGGAGAAGCCCGGAAGGTAGTGAATTCAGCTTTTCGAGGATTCGGCTCCGGCTCCAGTAATACTCCACGTGTTCATTGAAGATGATATATATACTCGAAAAGCCGAACATAGATGAGCTGCGGATCGTGCGTACTCCGGGGATCCCCAGGAGGGCCGTGGTGAGGGGATAGGTGACCTGGTCGTCGATATCCTGTGGGGAACGACCCGGCCATTTTGTGAAAACAATTTGCTGATTCTCGCCAATATCGGGGATGGCGTCAACGGCCACCGGATTCCTGGGCAGGAATGGGATGTCCCAGTCGAATGGGGCATTGGACAAGCCCCACCCCAGAAAAATCAGTAACAAGAGAACGGAAATAAGGGTATTCTCAATGAGAAATTTGATTGCCTTATTAATCATAATGAAAATAGATTTTTAAACCTTTTGAAAAATCGGCGCATACGAACGCCATCACAGGTCACTCCATGCAGAAGCGCCTGCCTTAAAAAGCATAAAAATCAAATCAGGAAAGTCTGGTGCAGCAGGTGCACCTTCCGTATGAGTGGCGGAGGCGCATAGTATCGATAATGCCGTTTGGTGAGTAAAGGGATGAAAGGCTTTTGTGTGAGTTCAGGCCAGGCGGGATGGCCGACCGCAACCTGAAAGGACGGGCCCTGGTACTCAATATTCAAGGTTTTCTGAAGATTGTCCTGCCCTTTCAATACGATCTGAATGTCCCTGCACGAATGCATGGCAGCCATGATACATTGCCCCCCGGTTCGAGAACAGGTTTGTTCCATCCCGCAGGTAGCGGCTTTGTGCCCAATGCCAATAGCTACCAGATGATTCCCGCAGAAATGCATATCCACCTGTATGTACAGCGTGGACAGCAGCAACAGGAAAGAAAGGGCCAGGGCCGTTATTTGCTTGATGAGCTCCTTCATCAGGTCGTAAAATTACGAAAAATTTCCTCTGTTTTCCTCAAACGCAGCCCTGCTTCGGAAGATTGTCCTCCTGCGACAGAAATATTGCGATGATCCCGGACGGAGCAATCCTCCCCCAGCCCCAATTAAAGATGCCTTGCCTTTAGAATTGACTTAGAATTAATAGATACTTTTGTATACAGATCACGGAGAAATGAAAATCCTGATTGCCGAAGACGAAACCTCCCTTCAAGAATCCATCAGCTCTTACCTGGAGCGAGAGGGGAATATCTGTGAAGTGGCTTCTGATTTCGGTGAAGCGTACTACAAAGTAGACCTCTACCAATATGACGTGGTAGTGCTCGACATCAATCTGCTCAACGGCAGTGGATTGGACATACTCCGAAAATTGAAGTCGGGCAGGAAAGAAACCGCTGTGCTGATTATTTCCGCAAACAACTCCCTGGAAGACAAGCTGGAAGGTCTGAATCTGGGTGCAGATGATTACCTGACCAAACCCTTCCACCTGGCCGAATTGAATTCCAGGATAAAGGCCGTTCTCCGCAGGGGAAGGTTTGGCGGAGATGAAACCATCGTATTCAATCAAATAAAAATCGATACGAGGGCCAGGACAGTTTTTATCAAAGAAAAGGAAGTTACCCTGACCAAAAAAGAATACGATTTATTGCTGTTCTTTATTACCAACCGAAACAGGGTCCTTTCCAAGGAGATTATTGCGGAGCACCTTTGGGGTGACCATATCGACCTTGCCGACAGTTTTGATTTTATCTATGTCCATGTTAATAACCTCCGTAAGAAATTAACAGAAGAGGGAGCCAAGTATATCCGCACGGCTTACGGAAGCGGCTATAAATTTACCGAAGAATAACGAGGTGAGCGGTAGCAAGAAGAAAATTCCCCTATTGAGGAAGAATTCCAGGAGCTTTCTCTGGATATGTTCCATCTTGATGGTATTGAGCTGCATTGGCCTCTATTTTGTAACCCGCACCATTCTTAAGAATGAAATAGAGGAGGATCTGTATTCCACCGAAAACCGGGTAGAGCATATCCTTAAAAATCACGGGATCCTTAGCTCCCTGCCCCCGGTCATTGAAATCAGGGAAACCGATAAGATTTATCCGGAATACCTGAAAGATACAATCATATATGATCCTTCCCAGGATGAAATGGAGTTGTTCCACGAACTTTCAACCTTCCAAAATATCAACGGGCTAAACTACCGGATTACGGTACGGGCCATGGTGGTGGAGACCGAGGACATCCTGCTAGCCGTTGTCGCATCTTATATCGGGATTCTTATCCTGGCTTTCCTGATCCTGTATTATTTTAATAAAAGCCGGAACCGGAACCTCTGGGCTCCCTTTTTTGAAAATTTGTCGGTCATGAAACGCTTTTCCCTGCCCTCGGATTTCCCTATCGAACTAAAGGAGAGCGAAATCCTGGAGTTTTCCGAGTTGAACAGGGAGATCCGAACGCTTACCAATAAGGTCCGGGACGATTACAGGAACCTGAAACAGTTCACCGAGAATATTTCCCATGAGATACAGACCCCCCTGGCCATCATACAGGCCAAGGTTGAGCATATGATGAATGGCGATGGCCTGGACAACCAGCAGTTTGACCACCTGGCTTCCATTCAGAAAGATATACACCGCCTGACCAACCTGAATAAAAAACTGACCCTGCTCACCAAGATTGACAACAAACAATTCCAGAACCTGGAACAGGTATCCATTGGCAGCCTGGTAGAGGAGGTGGTGGATAATTTCAGGGAACTTTCGGATGCCCCTATTGCATTGAAAAGGGAAGGAGAGCCTTGTTTGGAAATGGATGTGCACCTAGCTTCAGTTTTATGCACAAACCTGATTGCAAATGCCTTAAAACACGGTGGGAAGAAATCAGGGGTACAGGTTACCACGGGCGAAAAAAAACTATCTGTTTCCAATGCGGGCATGGAAGCCCTGCCCAATCCTGAAAAATTGTTCGGCCGGTATTACACGGGTTCCAGAGCCAGGGGTACAGGGCTGGGGCTTGCCCTGGTGCAAAGCATTTGCGACCTGTATGGCTTCCTTCTTTCTTATAGGTTTGAGGACAACCGGCATGTCTTCGAGGTAGATTTTAAACCGGGGTAACACCTATGCCTCTTTAACTTTTCTTTAGATTCCCGACCTATTTTCGCCCGCCAATCAGTGGCTAATTCTATTAGTATTTGTATATTAATCGAAAATCCCAGGTAAGAATCCCTTCTCAACTACTTTTAGGGAGGCTGCGTTGAAAGGGGGTAAGGCCCCATCCCGATATGATTTGTAACATCCTTTTTCCCGGCCACCCAGAAAAATATCCAAACATATCCAATCATTTAATAATCAACATCCAATTATGGGGAATTTCAGGTAAGCCCTTCAAGCCCTTTGGGGCTCCTGCCAGGGGCCTGACCCCCTTGTTTCCCATTACTGGCGTGGGAGTCAATATGACACCCTGATGACAAAAAAGCGACTCATATAAATATCCGCCATATGGAAAAGAACCTTAAGAAAGACGTAATTTTTAATAATGTGGGGAAACCTGCCTACGACTTTAGCTTCAACAAGGATGTCGCCACGGTCTTTGATGACATGGTCGTGCGTTCTGTTCCCCTTTATCAGGAGATCCAGCGAATGATCACCGAATTGACGCGGGATTTTGCCCTGGACAACACCAACGTATATGACCTGGGGTGTTCCACCGGGACCACGCTGATCAATTTGGACAGGGCGCTCCCTGAAAATATCCAATTGGTAGGCGTCGATAATTCGGAGGAAATGCTCATCAAGTGTGAATCGAATTTAAAGTCCCATCAGGTAAGTCGCAAGGTTAGGTTCGAAAATCAGGATCTTAACAAGGATGTGAAGCTGGAGAACCCTTCCGTGGTTATATTCTGCCTAACCCTGCAATTCCTGCGCCCGCTGAACCGGGAGAAAGTCATACGCAAGGTATTTGAAAGTTTGCCTATAGACGGCGCTGTCATCCTAATTGAAAAGATCCTCACGGAACATTCGCTCTTCAACCGTTCATTTATTGAACACTATTATAATTTCAAAAAACGGAACGGCTATAATGAAATTGAAATAGCCAAGAAGCGGGAATGCCTGGAAAATGTCCTTATCCCATATAAATTGTCAGAGAACCAGGAGTTGCTTGCCGCCTCGGGCTTTCGGTATACGGAAGTCTTTTTCAAATGGTACAACTTTACCGGTATCATTGCTATAAAATAAAGTCCCCTATGGTAAAACTGGGTAATTTTTTCTTCAGAACCAGGAACTATCTATTCCCGTTGTTTTATATTTTCTTATTCCTCCCACTTCCGAGGATCAGCTCGAATTATCCCACCTTATTCTATGCCGGGCTGGCCGTAGTCCTTCTGGGGCAACTGGTTCGGGGGCTTACCATCGGCCTGGTCTATATTATCAGGGGCGGCAAAAACCGCAGGATATATGCCGAAGGACTGGTTACAGATGGCTTGTTCGGGCATTGCAGGAATCCCATGTATGTGGGAAACATCCTTTTGATCGTGGGGATGAGCATTTTATCCAACTCCTTGTTCGCCGTGTGTATCATGCCGGTCTTGTTCATCTTTATCTACCAGGCCATTGTACGGGCGGAGGAAGCTTTCCTCGAGGATAAATTCGGCGGGGGGTTTCTCGCGTATTGCGGACAGGTCAATCGATGGTGGCCCCGTTTTCAGGGAATGGCGGCAACCTTTAAAAAGCATTCATTTGATTTCAAAAATGTGATCATCAAAGAATACAATACTACTTACCTGTGGTGCCTGGGAACAACCCTGCTCCTGGCATATAACACGATCTGGTTTCTGCAGACACCCCTAACCTTCGGGGACTTGCTGCCCTTCCTGCTCGTTATTCTCTTACTGACCGTACTTTACCTGGGGATACGGTACTACAAAAAACGGGAGCAGCGGCAAGAGGCCCGCGAAATGGCTGCGGCCTCCGCAACAAATGGAAACGGAACTGTTTGAGGCGGCACAGGCCTTTTGCCTGGGAATTCTCGGGAAGGGACGTTGTGGAGACTTACCCTACCACAATCCTGCACATACGATGGAGGTGGTGGATCACGCCCGCATCATCGGGACGACGGAAGGACTGTCCGGCCCTGACCTTATCCCGCTCCTTCTCGCTGCCCTATTTCACGATACGGGCATTAACATGACGTTTTCACATCACGAAAAGGTAAGTGCAAGAACAGCCGTGCAGTTCCTGGTAGAAAATAATTACCCTCCAGCAGGCATCGCCATGGTTGAACAATGTATCCTGTCCACCAAATTACCCCAGAATCCAACAACACCCATTGAGCGGGTACTTTGTGACGCGGACCTGTTTCATTTGAGCAGCGCCGACTTCAGTGATCACAATAAACGACTCAGGATTGAAAATCAAAAATTCCGGGGGGAAGAGTATTCTGACCGGGAATGGTTGCAATACAATATCAATTTCCTAAAGGCTCATTCCTATCATACCCAATACGGCCAAAGTATACTACAGGCCGGGAAAGAATTAAACATTGTGCGTTTGGAGAATAAGCTTCTGAAATTGTCCCAGGGTATTATGTAAGCCCATGACACAGAATCACTTATTCCTATTTTTTTTGTTAAGGATTTGTTAAAATAATTTAATTTAAGTAACTTCCGGCATCAGGGCGTTTAAAGTGATGCAAAAGACCAAATACTTTTCTGCAGATCAAATTTTCGGATGGGCCATGCTGCTTGGGATTTTCATCCTGGTGCTGCTAATCTATCGCGATTTCTCACCATTGTTATACGAAGATTGGGGTAGGGCCCTGGCGACAGCCCTCAAGAATTTCAATTCCAACCTGGCCGGAAAATAAGGTGATACCAACATCCGGTTCTGAAGCGTAAGGCCTAATAGCAGAGGGCGGAATCCGCCCGCATTGCCCCGCCACCTTCCATAAGAATCGCACCCGTTCCTTACAAACTTTTATCGTACCTTGTATTATCAGAATTTTAGTCGCAATTAATATTCGTATCACCAATCCCAATGGCACAAGATCCAAACAACTACTGGGAACAACTGGAGCGTCTTGAAAAACTTATCAGGGCTTCCGAATTGAAGGCGGGCGTTATATTTTCATTTCACAGCCTTATCCTGGGGCTGTTGGTAGACCGTCTGGATTATTTTCAGCAACTGTTTCAGAAAAGCCCCTTTTTTTCAATCCTGATGGTTCTCTGGCTTGTTTTTGTAATTATTTCCATTTATTACAGTTTCCGATGTTTTATGCCAAGGATGGAGCTCAAGTACCCCAAAAATGTCTTTTTCTTCATGGATGCGGTACGGGCCTTCGGGGGGATAGAAGAATATACCAAGAAACTGATCGAAGTATGTGAGGAAGAGGAAATCCTGTATGCGCAATTAAGCCAGCAAATACACGTGGAAAGCAAGATCATCGATCAGAAGTTCCGAAGTGTTCAGCTTTCCCTTAAATTCTTCGGGCTGAGCTTTGTCTTTGTCTTCCTGATCCTTTTGTTATGGGTGATCATGATCTAAGCCATTAATCCGTAAGGGATGAAAGATTATAAACGCCTGAAACGCGAGGCCCTGAAGATACTGGATGCCCGGCTTTCGAAAAAGCTGCACTACCATGGCCTGAAACATACCCTGGATGTGCTGGAGGTTTGTAATCAATACATTGAAAGGGAGGAAATGGCTTTGGAAGAGGCCAATCTGCTTCGTATTGGCGCTTTATTGCACGACATCGGGTTTACAGTTTCCAATAACCACCATGAGGAACTCAGTGTTGAACTGGCAGGGCCCATGATGGAAAAGTACGGATATAGCGCGGCCGACATTGAACTGGTGAAAGGGCTCATCCGAAGTACCAGGTTGCCGCAGACGCCCAATACCCACCTGGAACAGATCATTTGCGATGCCGATCTGGATTACCTGGGCCGGGACGATTTCTACGCGATCAGCGATCAGCTATTTAAAGAACTGAAATCCTTCTCCCGGATACAGGACAAGGAAGAATGGAACCGGCAGCAGATTCAATTCCTGGAATCACATACTTACCACACGGACTTCGCCAAACGGTACCGCCAACCCAAAAAAGAGGCGCGAATCCTCGAATTAAAAGCTCTGCTGGATCCCGGCCTTTCGTCAGGATAGATGGCACAGGCCGAATACCCGGACATAAGCCGCTTCATAAATATACCGGTTGCAACTTTTTTATATTCCTAAATATAAGTACCTTAAGATGTCATTTTTATAAAAACTTTCATGTAATGGGAACGATCAAAACCTGGAACAAGTGGGCCAATGCCCACACGTATTACGGGCTGGACCTGGTACGGGTGGCCCTGGGCGTATTCTTAATTGCCAAGGGCATCGGTTTTATGACAGACCTGGGGGCTTTCACCGCCGCCATGAGACCCTATGAGAATTTGCCCGGAAGCTGGATCATTCTCCATTATGTGGCGGCTGCTCACTTCGTCGGTGGTTTTTTTATCGTTATCGGCTTACTTACGCGATGGGCTGTAGTCTTCCAGTTCCTAATCCTTTTCGGCGCCATAATGACCAATTTCCTGGGAAATATGGTTGTTGCAAACCTGGTTACGGCCATTGTTGTCTTCCTGATCTGTATCTTCTTTTTTGTATACGGATCCGGAAAACACTCAGCAGATTACTATCTTAAAATGCAACAATAGGTAAACCCTTCACTTTCCTTCATTGAACATTGGGCATTGTAATGCCAGAGGCATTTAATCGAAAAGTATCGATGAAATGCGTGATAATCCCGGCCAAACCACAGGTTTCTGCACTTTCACAACAATTCCCCCCTGGCCCATTGGGCAAAATCGTACCTTTTAGTTACTAGTAACTCCTTAATAATTAGAGCTATGGAACAAGATTACGATAAAAATGGTATCCTGAATACCGTCCTCTCAGCACTTATCCTCGGCCTGGACATTATCATCGCCCTGATCGTCCTTGGATTCCTGATCGGGCTTTATGAATTTCTAAAATAATTCCCCGCCGAAAGTGTAGGCCCATTAGGTTCCGCACTGCGCCGGGGATCAGGCCTCCATGTACAGGGCGCCTGATGTGCCTGCCCATGTTGTTTAAATAAAACTGACAAACCCCGGTTTCTTGCGGGGTTTTTTCATTTCCCCCTGCTTTGTGAAACCAAAGGATTCCCGGTGTTGGACCTACCTGCCATGTTTAACAAAGATTAACAAATTTTAACCTGACAAATGCCCGGTATCAGTGCCTTTGGCAAATAATTTGTGCATAGAACGGTGAACTCAAGTAGAACTAAAATCTAAACATCATGAGAAAAATTGGTTTGTTACTGCTTGTCGCCGTTCTGGCTACCGCCTGCAACGCCCAGGAGGGTAACAAGGGTCTTTCGGATAATAGCAAGGGCACGAAGGACGTGGAAGCCCCTGACGGTAGCTGGAAGGTGGACAAGGAATTCGACGAAAACGGGAACCTGATCCGTTATGATTCTATATACACCTGGTCATCCGGAGCAGATTTGGCCCATCTGGGGAATCTGGACCGTGACAGCCTCCTGCAATCCTTCCAGTCCCGGATCCATAAAAATTTTTCCGGTATCGATCCGGAACAGTTCGAGGATTTTTTCCAGGATGATTCGCTTTTTACAAAACGATTTATGGATGAGGATTTCTTCAGCAGTGCATTCGGAAGGGATTTTATGGATATAGACAGCCTCAGGCAGCGCCTGGAAGCCAAGCAAAGGGCATTTATAGAGCGTTACCAGTCTGAAACACCACAGGAGGATGAAACGCCTCCGGAGGACAGCAACCCCCAATAAATAGGATCTCCCGCTATCTCGTAATTGCAATTAATACCTAGGAATAATCCATTACCAGTTGTAGAATAATGAAACCTTCACACCCCATGAAGGAATTTCTTTATCGATTAACCCTATTTCGTAGCCCTGCCCGTTTTGGGAGCTATAAGCGGAAGGCATCCATTCCTCCCGGTCCGATCCCCAATTTGGGACTACTCAAAACGTTGACGAAAGCCTTTAATCCAATTTTTCTGACCATTAGACCAAATTTTAAATCGCCTTAGACCTACATTGACTAGCTTGTGCGAAAATTCCCCGGTCGTATGAGAAAACTGCGTATTGCTTTCATTTTTATTGTTGGCTTGTTGATGTATTCATTGGTCCTGATGGTATGCGTCCGAAACATCTATATCTCCGGTGATGGCGGGGAAAAGAAGTTGGGTATGTTTGCAGCGCCATTGAAATATATGGCCGAATTGCCGGCTAATCTCCTGAGGATCTTTAAACCAAAGGAATATTTTGTCACAAATTCCGACTCCAAAGACGGTTTCAACTACTTCGTAAAACCCACTAAAAATACCTACCCGAAACTATTGGTGTCCTATAATGGATCCGGGGACTACGAAAATAAATTTGACCTGTTGGATATAAATACAGGGAAGTTGATTAAGCGGTGGTTCCCTGATAACAAGAAATTATATGAAGCCGCATATAATCCGGAAAATCCTAGTAGACCGCCTTCCGGGAGCAGCGACCTTTACCTGGAACACCCTTTGTTGATGCCCGACAGTTCCCTCATTTTTATTGCCCCCATGACGAGCCTGATCGCCAGGATTGACAAAGAGAGTAACCTTAGCTGGCTTAAAAATAACAGGGTCTACCATCATTCCCTGCAGATAGGACCCGATGGAAATATTTATACATGTGCGCAACCCTTCATGTCAGGGGGATATGAAATCTTTCCCGGAAAGCGCGAAGATTATAAGGACGTGCTGCAGGACGACCATATCACGGTTTTGGATCCGGATACCGGGGATGAAATTTTCGACAAATCCGTCATTGAAATCCTACTTGAAAATGGGTATGAAAAGCTATTGCTTGCCAAAGGGGAGGTTACAAGCGATCCTATCCATCTGAATGATGTACAGCCGGCCCTCAGGACAACGGAATATTGGAAGGAAGGCGATGTTTTGGCTTCCTGCCGGCATTTAAGCGCCGTATTCCTGTACCGGCCCTCCACGAACAAAATCCTGTGGTTGAAGACGGGGCCCTGGTACAACCAGCACGATGCTGATTTTTACGGGGAGGATAAGATAGTGGTTTATGGCAATGATGTGATCCGGGATGAAAGCAGGGGCATCGGCCGCCTGTCCGGAGCCCTGGAATCCTTTACAGACAGCCGGGAACACAACGAAGTATATGTCTATAATTTCAGTAATGACAGCATTACAACGCCCTATCACGAGCTCATGGAAAGTGAAAACGTGCGAACGAAAGGAGAAGGACGATGCGATATTTTGCCCAACGGGGACCTCTTTGTAGAGGAAACCGAAGGGGGAAGGGTCATTATCGGAGACTCCGCCACCAAAAAAATTGAGTGGGTCAAAAGGCTGGACGACGAGCACGTCGCTTACCTGCATTGGTGCAGAATAATCAAGTAAAATTTATAAGCTATGTTTTTATATTTAGGACCCGGGCTGGGGGGTGGTATCCTGGCCGTTATCAGCGGCATTTTTTTAACCATTTTCGGATTCCTGGTGGCCGTATTCTGGTTGCCCCTGAAACGATTGATCGCATTCGTAAGGAATAAGATGGGAGGCAAACAAGCAGGCTGAATCGTAATTACATCCGTCCTTGTCCCAACTTCTATCGCGCTATAAACGATCCCTACGGAAGCATTAAATTGGGATATGCCGGGCTTGGTAAAAGGCACAATTTCCCATCAGGTACTAGGGAAGGATCAGCTTTTTACTCTTAATTTTCTAAAGGCTGCAAGATGTCCGAACAGTACCGTGGGCACCACCACGGCCGGGAGTAGGTTAAAAGGAAAGTATAGCACGGCCACATTCGGCTGGTTTAGCGACAGTACCTGAAATGGGGAGGGGAGGGCAAGGATGGCCGTAATTACCACGTTGAATAACAGCAGCAGGCAAAGGACGTTCCACCCTATCAGGAATTTTTTATTACCCCTTCCCCCGCGAAATGCGTAAAAAGCAGCCACCGGTGCTGATATGCCCGAAATCAGGTCGAAATTCGTGCCTTCAAAGGTCATATAGACCGATACCAGGTTCTGATGATAGAGCAACAACAAAACAATTTCCACTGGTAGCCGGATCGTATGGAAATAGGTGAGCGTTTTCAGGTTGATCCCGTCGATGAATGCCTTCCCGGACTTGGTAAGGAAAATGGCCGCAATAAGGATCAATGTCGGAAAAACACCAAAAAGCATGAGGCGCGGGGGGATGGTTTCCGTTTCCTGGTAAAAGCCCAGCAGGCCCACAATGGATTGCAGGATGGCCCAGGAAACAATGATGACCAAAAACTTTTTTGACCGGCAGGCGGCATAGAACCAAAGGATCGTTCCGATCACGGTTAGTCCGAACAAAACCTGTATAAAGATTACTGGCCCATTCATTCCCTTCCTTTTGATTGGGATGCTGCAAGGGGGTCAATCCAGATTCACAGGGGTCCATTCCCCGGTCGATCCCCGATTTGCATACTTCAAGTCGCTAATTGTTCTCCAGGCTGTCCAGGAATTCCCGGACCACCTTGTTGCTCTCCTCCGGCTGGTCTTGCATGGTTAAGTGTGCAGCCCCTTTGATCAGTTTAAATTTTGCCCCGGGTACCAGGCTCTGATAATATTTCACTGTGGCCGGGCGCGCTTCGTCAAATTCGCCGGTGATAAAGAGCGTAGGTACGGTGATTTCTCCCAAGCGATCGGTGCGGTCATAGGATTTCAGTTCCCCGGTAGCGGTAAATTCACTGGGGCCCCACATGTATACATAATTTTCTCCCATTTGCGAGAAGGTGCTGTCCATGTCTGCCGACCAGGGCTGGTGTCGTGCCAGGTAATTCTGGTAAAACATCATGACGGCCTGCTGATATTCCGGGGCATCAAAGGTTTTAACCTCTTCATTTTCATGAATGGCAATTTGGGTGGAATCAGGCAGGGTGGTAATCAGGGAATCGGTATCCTGCAACCAACGGGGGATACTGAGGGAGGGGCTGCTGAAGATCAGTGCCCGGATCCCCTCCGGGTGTTCCAGGTAGTAATCCGTGCCAAGCATGGTGCCCCAGGATTGACCAAAGAGGTAAAAATCTTTCAGCCCCAACTGCCCCACCACTGTTTTAAGTTCCTTCACATAGTGATCCACGGTCATCAGGGTGGTATCGCTGATATGGTCAGACTTGCCGCATCCCAGCTGATCATAGAAAATAACCTTGCGATCCGTTCCCAGCTCGCTCAGCGGCTTGAGGTAATAACTCGGTGCGCCCGGGCCCCCGTGTAAGACGAGCAACGGCGTCTTGTCTCCCGTGCCGGTTACCCGGTACCAGACCTTTCCCCCGTCTACATCTATAAATCCTTCGCCTACCGGTAATTCTGCCTGATGCCGGCAGCTGAAGACCACTGTGGTAGCAACGGCAACCGCAGCGTATTTCACGAATGGGTTGTTTTTGATCTTCATGGGTTAGTTGAGTAATCCTTCTTGTTATGAAGTTAATTGCTTCACCGTGTTGGGATGTCTGTGGAATTTCCGTCAGCATGCACAGCAACTTGCTTTTCCCCGGGGTGGTAACTTCAGCCATTCACTCTTACCAAGATAGTGAGAATGTGCCAATATTGATTCATGCCGATAACTTATTTCAAGAGTTGAATGAAACAACTTTGGGCATATATATCCGGTATTCTATCATTCATTGGAAGCGCATTCATCTTAAAATTTTATGGCATGACCAATACCTTTTTGGGCAGCTTCTCCTACCTTAAATTAAGACGTTAGAAATTGGCCAAATATGCTACCTTTAATCTGTTCAGCCTATTAAACCAACACCAGTATGTAATTGATCTTCCGGCAATAATTGAGGTGGCATAAAGTATCCCAACAAGTGCATTACCAAGAAGACATATAGAAAAAATTACCGAATAGCATCCTTGTTAATTTCCTATTACAAGTGGATTTTAGGATAGCATGCTATGCCTGCTCACTTTATTTCAATTGTTTGGTCGGGAAAGCTGGAAGTTATAAATTATAAACTTATATTCAATATAATTTTTGGAGCATGGAAGAAGATATCTGCATTCTGATGGCCGACCTGTCTGGGTATACTGCGCTAACGGAAACACATGGCGCCACTTCTGCGGCCGACCTGATTGATCGGTATATTGAAATTGTTGAAGAAAGCCTCGTTGGGGATAGTCATCTGCAGGAACGTACGGGTGATGAAGTGATGATAATTTCTTCAAATGCAGATTCTTTACTCTCCACGGCTCTTAGAATTATGAAGGCAACATCCGGCGAACCTAATTTTCTTCAGATACATGGTGGCCTACATTATGGAAAAGTCCTGAAAAGGGGCAAAAATTATTACGGTTCCGCCATAAACCTAACTTCAAGAATGGCAGCAAAGGCTGGTGCCGGAACTTTTTGGTGTTCCCCGGCATTTGTAGGATCCCTTTCTGATAGCTCCCAAATCAAACTCCGATCCATGGGGCCGCACAGCTTCAAAAACGTCGGTGGCAGTATGGAAATGTATGCGCTAAATAGTAATTGCCAGAGTGCTGTTTATGTTGATAGTATTTGCAAGATGTTGATCCTGGATACCACACGGGCTGTAAGGCATCCCAAATTGGAAGGCATTTACTTCTGTTCAACGGGATGTCTGGATATCTTTTTAAGCAACCCGGACTCCCATCCCGAGGTTCATTTATAATCAAGCTCATAAACTGGTTATGCCTTAATTTTTTATGACCCCGAATGTATTGTTAATAAAAAACATGGTTTGTCACCGTTGCATCCTCGCGACAGAAGACATCTTAAGAAGGCTGGCCATTCCATTTCGGGAGGTAACCGTTGGTGAAATTCATTTATCAGGTGGAATACCCGATGAACAAATTCATATGTTAAGCAAACAGCTAACGGTGATCGGGCTGGAATTGATTGATAACAAAACGCGGGGGATAATCGAAAAAATTAAACACCTCGTGTTAAAAAAGGCCCGGGGCGAGGTCACTGAGAATGAAAACAAAGTTAAACTATCAGCCTTCCTGTCAGATCACCTGCACCACGAATACACCCACCTGAGTAGTTTATTCTCTTCTGTAGAAGGACGTACTATTGAGAATTATTTTATAGAACAACGAATTGAAAAAGTAAAGGAACTGCTGGTTTACGAGGAAATGACTTTATCGGAAATTGCCTTTGAAATGGAGTATAGCAGTGTTTCACATCTTTCCAACCAGTTTAAAAAAACCACAGGCCTTACCCCATCTCATTTTAAACATGTGGGATTACAAAGACGAAAATTGTTAGATCAGGTTTAACCCCAAAATTCTGCAAATACTTCCCAAAGTTATGCAATAGAAACCTGCCCCCACCCATGCTATTTTTGTCCTGTAAAATCTAAAATCATTTAAATCAAAAATTATGAAATCAGAAATTAATTTAGGTGGCATTACAGGCAATGGCAAACAAGCGTGTGGCAATCCCAATTGTACATGTGGCAATTGTAATTGTGGAAGTGCCTGTACATGTATGGATTGTATATAGCCTTCCTTACATCTATATTAAAAGCCACCCTTTCACGGGTGGTTTTTTATTTTGATCCTGTTTTTAGAGGCTTAACCCGTACATAAAAATAGGCCGCCAAAAGTAAGTCGACGGTCAGGCAAAAAACACCGTAACCTTCGGGCGCCACTGAACTAATTAATGGAAACAGGAGGTCCCAAATACCGTGTAAGATCAGGCCAAATATAATTAGTATAAAATTCCTCTTATACCCGAAGTATGATAGGCCAATGAAGAGGGCCGTCCCGAGGATGGCGTAAGCCAGCGAGCGGAGGTCATCCCAGGCAAAGCCAATATAGATGAATGCAATGCCAACCAAGGTCAGGGCGCCCAGCAGGCGTTTTTCTAAAAACCTGAGGGTTTCAATCAATCCGACAATTAACACTGTCGTAACGATCCCAATATAAAAATCATTCATTTTTCAATTTTTAACTGGGCTGTTGATCCTTAAAAAACCAGTTATCTGTTGGCTGGCGTTTGAGGGCGCAATCAGGATTTATGGGCATTAGCCTGCCTTTTTTTATGGAAATGGTCCCTGGCAGGGTCCTCCGTCCACATATATTCTATTTCATCCGCTACCTGCCTTGCTGTCCCAATCCCATGCCTATCCTTTAAAAAATCCAGGGTCATATCCATGCCGGCACTTACGCCCGATGAGGTATAAAACTTCCCGTCGGTAACCCATCGGGCCTTTTGTATCCAGTTCACCTTCTTTCCATGGCTGATTACCCAGTCATACGCTTTTTTGTTGGTGGTGGCTTTTTTATTATCCAGCAATCCGGTCTTTGCCAGGAGAGCCGTCCCCGTACAAACCGTTAATACATAGCTGCTTGATAGGGATATTTCACGAATGGCTTTTATAAGTGGATCATTGGCCACCTCTGTACGGGTACCGTAGCCTCCCGGGATCAGAAAAATATCAACCCCAGCTTTAATTTCCTGAAGTTTCCGGGTGTATATGGTTACCCCATGGCTGTTGGATATATCGCCCCCGGCCAAAGAATAGAACCTGATGCCGTATTCGTTTCTGAGTCGGCCCAAAATTTCAACCGGGCCAAAAACATCCAACGTCTCAAACTCCTCAAAAAGTAAAACGGCTACGTGCATATTTTCCATATCCAGTCCATGCAGTCACCTGTATTTCGTACAGATGGATATTGTTTTTATAGGTACTCTAAGATATGAATTGTGCAGCATGTTCACGGGAAATTTCATTAAATGGTCTTGCAGATTTATATAAAGAGTCCGCCGAGTGAGATGTTGGATTCATAAAATTCTAATCTAAATTGCCTATTAACCGGTTAATGTAACTATTCTGTTTATAATTTTTTTAATTATGATAAGTCGAATGTGCCAGCATCAACTAAGAGTGGTGGTAACACCCCAATATGAGCCCGTACATTAAGCAGATAAGAAAATTTCCTGAGTTTGAAGTAATCAATTCTTGTTGACACGGTACGTAATCCTCCGATTTGAGATAACTCCATTAACCTGAAGGGTAATTGTAGCCGTATTTGAAGTAGTAAGCCCACAGACGAATTCCGAATTTGAAACAACAACACGATACTGGTTATTGTTTTCGTCTGGGGTAGGATTGGTAATAACCAATGTGTTGGTGGAGGTGCCCGAGTAGATACCAGTATCCGTTAAGTCTGTCCACACCCCTGCACTGAATACCTGCCATTGGAACTGACTTCCTGAGGAAGTCACCGTCATACTGGTGGTACAACCGGGACAGGTAGTGACATTACCGGGTTGTGAGGTTATACTGGGTGCCGAACCTGCCTCCTGAAAATCATAGGTTGTGTTGGAATCATTATCACTGGGAGTGGTATAGCCATCAGATCCGCTGGTAACCAAACCGTCGGCATCAACAGTGACTGATACAGGGCCTAAATACCCATCATCATTGTCATCGGTAAAGCCTGCTTCAATAACGTCGTTGCACCCATCTCCATCGGCATCGAGTTCGTAAGGATCGGTTGTGCCATCGGAATCTGAATCAAAAACGGTATACGTGAAATTAGCGTAAGCCATGTCATTGTCCTCAATACTATTGAACAATCCATTGCTTCCTGAGCCAGAGGTAGCCCCATCTATTCTTCCATCATTATTGCTATCCGAAACCCCAGATTCATTCAATACCCCGGATTCCACAATGTCGTAAATCCCGTCATTATCCGAATCAAGGTCAACTTCGTTGCTAATACCATCCCCATCCGTATCGCATATAGCGCTGGCGAATAACTCACCTGTGAAACCCTCGGGTCCGGGCCCGGCTTGATTGGTCACTGTAAACGTATTGTTGTTGCCCGGGGTCCAGGTTATGGTGTTAAAAGGCGTTCCTCCCTGTGCCTGCATAAGCTCCAACGAGGTGGAACTGGTTGAACGGGTGCCGTACAAAGCGGCTTGGCCATATTTGTTTATAATTAATCGCAATCTGGGCAGTCCATTGGAATTCGCCACCCAGGGTGAGCTAATAAAACTACCATCGGATTGGAAAACAAAATATTCATCTCCGCTATCAAGGGCCCCATTCTCAAATTCCAAAACGGAAGGGTGGACCGTTGTCCCGTTGATGTCTAATTGAAAAGAGTTGTCCATGGACGAAAAATCAAGGCTTAAGTACCCCGTATCTGTATGATTTATGACCACCGATCGTTCCCCAATGTCTGCAGACACCAAATATGTGGTGTTGGCTGTTGTGCAATATTCTTCCTCGTCGGTAATCCCGTCGTTATCATCATCCAAGTCCGTATTGTCGCTTACCCCATCCCCATCCGTATCGATGGCAGGTGTAATATTGGCCGTAATAAGAAAATTGTCTATGTATACATATTCCCCCGATTCCCAGTCTCCATACGTCCAAGTTGACGTATTGATAAATCGTACTACGGTCGTGGAAGAAGCATATGCCAGTATATCTTGACTAAAAGTGCCAGAACTGGAGTCTGTAAACGTTCCTATGGTCGTGAAACTGGATCCATCTGATGATATTTGGACACTCAAGCTTTCGCCCGTACTTCCTCCATCAAGTCCTGATGATTGCCAATCAAAGGAAAGAGTGGCGCTATAGGCGCCATTTAAGTCTGCTTCCCTGGTAATCTGTTCACTAGTAATAGAAATATCCTCAAAGCGCAATTCATTCCCTGTAATTCTAATTCTACCAGAACTGGAAGAATTATCATCATTCGATTCACTCCAATTTGAAGTAAAGTTTTGGGAGCCGTCATTATTGGAATAAGAAACGGACGAGAAGGTGTCCGAAAAGGTGTCCTGCGCTTGGGACAAAATAGAAAACAGCATCAAAACTACTAAAACTAAAACGTTGTAAACTTTCATCAGTTATGGTCTGAAACGTTCATCGCCCAAGGTAGCTTTGTGTGTTAAATATTTCAATTAATTGTTGTGAAACAACTAATTATATTGGTTTATCCTGACTATTGATAAAATCATAGCATTTTTACGCAATAGTTTCACAATATGGTTTAATCTTTCGCTAATGAGGAGCAGCATGGTGAAGTGGTTCCTTTTAGCGCATTGCCTGCCCGGAAAAAACCAGCCGACTATATCCTTCTCATTTTAAAAAGAAAGCAGCCAGAGCTTCAGTATAAGGACTATGAATGGAAAAGGGGAAGATATAACAGAGGCTCGCCACGAAATGTGGTATTGAATAACTTATCACGACATATGTGTCCTGAAATCGTTTTGCAACTCAGGCCATAAAACAAAAAAGGGAAGTCCAATGAACTTCCCTTGCATTGTGGTCCCACCTGGGCTCGAACCAGGGACCACCTGATTATGAGTCAGGTGCTCTAACCAACTGAGCTATAGGACCAAAATTACTTTCAATATGCTATGCCACTCACCCTAAATACGCGCTTCAGGGACCACCTGTCCCGATACCTATCGGGAGAGTCAGGTGCTCTAATCAACTGAGCTACGCACCCCCGCAAGGCCGAAGGCTACTTCGGGGTAGGACCAGTTATTAATGTCTTAAATGTCCAAAAATCCTTTCTTTCTCCAGTGCTTGCCCGGACGTACGGCTTCCCTAATGCTGACCCTCATGCCGCAAGGCAGAGGTCAGCATCCCGACCCACGCCGTTACGAGCGGGGCGTCGGGACCAACTGAGCTATAGGACCAGTTATTAATGTGTTTAATGTGTAAAAATCTCTTGTTTCTCCATCTCTTGCCCCCACCACTACAGGCGGGGCATCGGGACCAACAGGGCTAAAGGGCCAATCCTTATTATATCAAATAATCAGCCATCCGGGCTGGGTGTCACCAATTGCCGAAGGCTGCTTCGGGGCTGCAATATTACTGCTATTTTTTCGATGGCGCAAGGGTCACGGCGCTTCCTGGCACAATTCGATCAGCACCCCATGCGTATCTTTCGGATGCACAAAGACCACGAGTTTATTATCCGCCCCACGCTTCGGCACCTCGTCTACCAGGGTAAAGCCTTCCTTCCTGAGCCGTTCCACTTCGGCAACAATATCCTGTACCTCAAAAGCCACATGATGCAACCCCTCCCCCCTCTTTTCAATAAAGCGCGCGATCGGGCTTCCGGCATCCGTAGCTTCCAGCAATTCAACCTTGTTGGGGCCGGCCCTGAAAAATGCTGTCCGCACCCCTTCCGAAGGCACTTCCTCCTCCTTATAGCTGGTCGTCCCCATGAGCTTTTCATAGAGATCTCTGGCGGTTTCCAGATCCCGTACGGCAATCCCCAGATGTTCAATTTTATGCACGTTCCTGCTCTCTGACACGAATGTAAGCAATAATGTATGTATTTTTGTGCCATGGAAACCCAACGACAGAAAAAAATAGCCGGCGTTTTGCAGAAAGACCTGGCTGACATCCTGCAGCGCGCAGCTACCGATGGCGGCATGAAAGGGATGCTCATCTCGGTTTCCAAAGTAACTGTGACCCCCGACCTTTCCATCGCCAAGATTTTTGTGAGCATCTATCCGCCCGCCAGAGGGACCGAGGTATTGGCCGAGATCAAGGCCATCCAGGCCACCATCCGCTACGAACTGGCAAGGCGTACCCGCCACCAGCTCCGGCGTATGCCCGACCTTATGTTTTACCTGGACGACTCCCTGGAATACATCGAAAAGATCGAAAAATCCCTGGAAAAGGGGGAAGATCCCATAGAAAACCCCGGCCTGCTCCCCAGGAGGAAAAAAGCATAGGCCTTGAATTTCCCGTTCTACATCGCCAGGCGCTATGTTCGCTCCAAAAGCAGGCAGAGCGCCGTAAACATCATCAATTTTATTACCTTCCTGGTAATCGTTATTGGGTCTGCCGCCCTCTTTATAGTCCTTTCCGGCTTTGCCGGCCTCAAGACCTTCAGCCTTTCCTTCAGCAATACCTTCGACCCCGACCTGAAGGCGATCCCTGCCTATGGCAAGACCTTCGAATTGTCGCCGGAAGAAATCGGGAAGCTAGAGGATATCCCGGCTATCCTGTCATTCTCCAAAGAACTGGAAGAGCGTGTATACCTGACACATGACCAGAAAAGCCATGTGGCCTACATCAAGGGGGTGGATAGTTTGTATCCGAAGACCACCGGCATAGACAGCACGCTCTACCTGGGTGAATGGAACCTGTCTGGCGAGTTTTCAGTTGTGGGGATTGGTATTGCCAATCTTTTGGGGCTTACCGTCAACAACTACCGGAGCCCGTTAATCGTCCTTGCGCCAAAACCCGGGAAGGGATCCATTTCTCCCCAGTCACTGAATGCCAAACCGTACAGGGAACTCAGGCTGGTTCAAAGCGGGATCTATGCTATAGAGGAAAACCTTGACCGGAAGTATGTCTTCGCCGGTTTGCCTCTGGTGCAAGCCTTGCTGGAGAAAGGCCCAGGGCAGATCTCAGGCCTCAATTTCCGCCTGAAACCCGGCACGGATATGGCGGCTTTGCGCACTGAAATTTCTCAAATCCTGGGAGATAAAGTTTTGCTGCGCGACCGGCAGGAACTCAACAGTACGCTGTACCGGATGCTGAACACGGAGAACCTGGCTACCTACCTGATCTTTACCCTGGTGCTGATCATCGCCCTGTTTAATGTAGTGGGCGCCATCATCATGATGATCCTCGACAAACTGGATAATTCCAGGACCCTCTTCAGCCTTGGGACCACCATCCGGGAGCTGAGGCGGATATATTTCATTCAGGGGGTCATCGTTACCGGCATGGGGGGTTTGGTTGGCGTATTGCTGGCATCTCTGCTGATTATCTCCCAAAAACTTTTTGGCTGGTTGAAAATCACGCCTTCCCTACCCTACCCGGTGGAATACCTGCCCATTAATATCTTTATTGTACTGGGAACCATCCTGTTGCTCGGGCTGCTGGCTTCCAGGATCGCGAGCAGCCGCGTCAGCCGGAAACTTATAGCCTCGTAAGATTCATATGGGGCACTCAGGAGGCGGTGAACTCGAACTGCCCGAACCGCTCCAGCGCTTCATCCAGGGCTGCGAATACATCATCGGCTTCATCGCTGGTAACCATTTTCATTCGCAGTTCCTTAAAGTTGGGGATGCCTTTGAAGTAATTGGTATAATGACGCCTCGTTTCAAATACGCCTAATTTAGACCCTTTCCAGTCGATCGCCATCTGCAGGTGCCGCCTGGCCGCCTCTACCCGTTCTTCCATGGTAGGAGGCTGCAAATGGGTCCTGTAACGGAGGTAATGCTTCACCTCCCTGAAGAACCAGGGGTAGCCTATACTGGCGCGCCCTATCATGGCGCCATCCAGGCCATATACATCCCGCATCCGTTCCGCGGCCTCCGGGCTGTCTACATCCCCATTCCCAAAGACGGGAATATGCATCCTTGGGTTGTTCTTCACCTCAGCTATCGGCTCCCAGTCGGCCTCCCCTTTGTACATTTGCTTCCGGGTGCGCCCATGGATAGAGATTGCCTGGCACCCAACATCCTGCAGGCGTTCGGCGACTTCCACTATTTTGATGGAATTCTCATCCCAGCCCAGACGGGTCTTAACGGTCACAGGGAGCTTGCTGTGCTCCACCATGGCTTTGGTGAGCGAAACCATCAAGGGGATATCCTTAAGGATCCCGGCCCCCGCTCCCTTACATACCACTTTCTTTACCGGGCAGCCAAAGTTGATATCAATGATGTCCGGTTCGGATTGCTCCACGATCTCTACCGCCCCGAGCATGGAATCCAGGTTGGCGCCGAAGATCTGTATTCCCACGGGACGCTCCTTCTCATAAATATCGAGTTTCATGACACTTTTGGCGGCATCGCGGATCAGTCCCTCGGAGGATATGAATTCGGTATAGACCACGTCTACCCCCTGTTCCTTGCACAAGGCGCGGAATGGCGGATCACTCACATCCTCCATGGGTGCGAGCAGGAGGGGGAATTGTGGCAGTTCGAGATCTCCTATTTTGGGCACTTCAATGATTTTGGACTGCAAAATTAAGCAATCCCCCGGAACTCATACAAATTTACTCCTGGGCAAGTCGTTCCCTTTCGCTCTTGTTCAAATTTCGTTCATTATCGGTAAGCCCGTTATTCCCGAAATTAATGGTAAGCCCCACCCGTATGAAGCGTGTTTCCGGTTTGGCCAGGTAGGAGTTATCCTGGTTGAGGTAGCGGGAGGTATACCTGGCATTGGCCAGGCCCAACAGGTCTTCCGCCCCAAGGGACAGGATAGCCCGGTTTTTCCAGAATGATTTGCGGATCCCGATATTCAGGTTAATGGTTTCCGAGAGGGTATACGACGCGTCCAGGAAGCCTGAAAGGTAGGTAAGGGCCACCTCCCCCGTGAGGCTCCCGTCTTTGCTGAGGGTCAGGTAATTTCCCATGAAACCGTAAAAGCCACTGACTTTGTTGGTTGCGGATTCTTCCTGGCTTTCCAGGGCCAAAAAAGTCTCTTCCTCATAGAACAACGAGGTATAGGTATACAGGTACCAAAACGAAGCCAGAGATTTCCCCACTGTAAAGTCCAGTCCGTAAGAGATGCTCTCCAACACGTTTTGCCTGACCTGTCTGAGGGTCTGGTTTTCGTTGTCCTGGAAGCTCAGCGTACTGATGTAATGACCATTGTCTCGATAGTAAAGGTCTACAAAATAGGTGTCCTTATAGGTGTAGTTCAGGTTGAAATTATTGCTGAAATGTGGTTTCAGGTCCGGGTTGCCTTCATTGTAGTCGTTTTCATTCAGGAAGTACCTGAAAGGGTTGAGATCGCTGTAATTGGGCCTGCGCAGTTTGCGGCTGTAATCCAGGGCCATGCTGTGGTTTTCCCCAAAGCTCCGCAAGAAGTAAAAGGTAGGGAAGAGTTCAAAATAATCCTGGGTTTTAGTACTTCCCAGGGTAATGGAACGGCCTTCCACATGGGTTTGTTCGCCCCTGACCCCAAGTTTCAGGCTCCATTTGCCCCAGTTTTTCAACAAGCTGGCATAGCCCGCCCAAACGGTTTCCTCGTATTTGAAATTATCCGAAAGGGCAATATCAAAGGGCGGCTGGTTGCCGTTTACATCAAAATAATCGATCCGGCTGTCCGATCGGATGGCCGAAAGTTTGGCCCCGCTTTCATAGCTGCCACCATTAAGGGGGTTGTAGTAGTCGAGTTGCCCGGTATATATATCAATGTCCTGGCGGGCATCCGTGGTGAAACTGAAGTTTCTCAGGAAAGCGCCGGCAGCGTCGAAATAATCGCTGGAACCCGTTTGGCCCTGGGTCTGGTTATAGCGGGTATAATGTGCATTGGCTTTTAAGACGGCTCCTTCCTTATGCAACTGCCGTTCGTAACTCAGGTCGAACGCCAGGTTGGTATTGTCAATTTTGATATCGCTCAACGTATGCAGCGTCGAATCAAGGGCAAACTGGCCATTCCGCATCTCGGTATACACCAGGTTTTCAAACTCCTTGTTCGGGGAGAACGAAAGGTTGGTGGTTACATTAAATTTGTTCTTCTCGTCCGGGTCGTAATCGGCAATCAGGCTGGCTTGCTGGGCCTGGGACCTGGTGGTCTTGGCGAGGTCGGTATTCCATCGTGCAAAGATCCGGTCAGCCTGGTTGATAAAATTGATCTGGCTGTCATCCCGCTTGAATTCCTTCCTGGGGTTGATGACATAGTTGGCGAACAGATGGAGTTTATCTGTCTTCAGGTAATGGCTGGTCCCCAGGCTGTATTTGGGAAAAACCGCCTGGGTGTAAGTTCCCTGCAGGCTGCCTTTATATCCCGGGATTATGTTTCTGTTGGTGATAATGTTCAGGATGGGGCCTCCTTCGGCTTCATAGCGCGCCGGTGGGTTGGGGATCACTTCCACCGATGAGATAGCCGATCCCGACAGGCCTTCCAGCAAGTCCTGAATTTCGCTCGGGGACAATTGCACTTTCCGGTCATTCAGATAAATGGTGGCGCTCTGTCCCCTTATTTCCAACCCGCCCTGCACATTGATGACCCCGGGGGTATTCCTAAGGATATCCCAGGTAGTGCCCTGGGCCACAACCGTATTCTCCACCTTGAAAACCGTACGGTCTGTTTTCCTTTCTATGGTCGGTTGCCTGGCCGTTACCACCACCTCGTCCAGCCAATTGCTGTCCTGCTCCATAAAGAGGGCGCCTATACGGACATTATCCCGGATATCCAGGGGAACGGGCTTGGAATGGTACCCGAAATAGGTGGCTTGCACGTAATACACCGCCGGTTCTATGCCCGGAATGGAAAATTGCCCGGTTTCGTCGGCCGAAGTTCCCTTAACCAGGCTGCTGTCGCTTACCTGCAACAAAACCACGTTGGCAAAAGGCACCGGTTCCCCCTGACGGTCCCGGACGGTGCCGGACAGCACGTAGCTCTGGGCCATCACCCCCAGGGGCACGAACAACATCGGCAGAAGGGCAAACAGTTTCACGGATTCAGGGTTGGAGATCAAATCTATGAAAATAATCAAGGATAATACCATGCTCCCGGGATCAGGATTGGAAGAACCCCTCCCGGGCATATTCCTCTTTTAAGGGATTTCCTCAAGTGGAAATGAATTATATTTGCAAGCCCGCAGCCGCAGGATGCACAACGCCGGAAACACCATGAAGCACATTCGCAACTTCTGTATTATCGCCCATATTGACCATGGCAAGAGTACCCTGGCGGATCGTTTGCTGGACGCAACCGGGTCTGTTACCGACCGGGAAAGGAAGGAGCAGTTGCTCGATAACATGGATCTTGAGCGGGAAAGGGGGATCACTATTAAGAGCCATGCCATACAGATGGATTATACCTATCAGGGGGAAAAGTATACCCTGAACCTGATAGATACCCCGGGCCATGTTGATTTTTCCTATGAAGTATCACGTTCCATCGCCGCTTGTGAAGGGGCTTTACTGGTGGTGGATGCTGCTCAGAGCATCCAGGCCCAAACCATTTCCAACCTTTACCTGGCCCTCGAACACGACCTGGAAATAATCCCGGTCCTGAATAAGGTGGACCTGCCCAGTGCCAGTCCGGAGGAAGTAACGGACGACATTGTAGACCTGCTGGGCTGCAAGCCTGAAGAAGTGATCCCGGCCAGCGCCAAAACCGGGGTGGGGATCCAGGCTATCCTCGATGCCATAATCGAGCGGATTCCTCCGCCCACCGGGACGGTGGAGGCCCCCCTGCAGGCCCTGGTCTTCGATTCCGTATATAACCCGTTTCGCGGGGTGGAAACCTATTTCCGCGTAATGAACGGCGAAATACGGAAAGGGCAGAAAATTAAATTCGTCGCTACCAATAAACAATACGAAGCCGACGAGGTAGGGACCCTGAAACTTACCCAGGTGGCCAAGCCTTCTATAAAAGCCGGGGATGTGGGATATCTGATTACCGGGATCAAGGACGCCAGGGAAGTGAAAGTAGGGGACACCATTACAGACGCCCAGAACCCCGCCAAAAATGCCATTGCCGGTTTCGAGGACGTGAAGCCCATGGTTTTCGCCGGCATTTATCCGGTGGATACCGAGGATTTTGAGGAGCTGCGCTCATCCATGGAAAAGCTGCAGCTGAACGACGCCTCCCTGGTCTTTACCCCGGAAAGCAGCATGGCCCTCGGCTTTGGGTTCCGGTGTGGCTTCCTGGGGATGCTGCACATGGAGATCGTGCAGGAACGCCTGGAACGGGAATTCGATATGACCGTGATCACGACGGTCCCGAACGTGAGCTACCACGCCTACAGCACCAAGCATCCGGAGGTGCCCATTGTGGTGAACAACCCCTCCGACCTGCCTGACCCATCAACCGTAGACCGGGTGGAAGAACCATATATCAAAGCGACGATCATTACCAAATCAGACTATGTGGGGAATGTGATGACCCTGTGCATAGATAAGCGGGGCGAGATCACCAACCAGACCTACCTGACCACCGACCGGGTGGAGCTGACATTCGACATGCCCCTGGCAGAAATCGTGTTCGACTTTTATGACCGCCTGAAAACCGTTTCCAGGGGGTATGCTTCCTTCGATTACAGCCCCATAGGGATGCGGGTTTCCAGGCTGGTGCGGGTGGACATCCTCCTCAATGCCCAGCCGGTGGATGCCCTCTCTGCCCTCGTGCACTTTGACAATGCCTACAATATTGGCAAGCGGATGTGCGAAAAGCTGAAAGAGCTTATCCCAAGGCAGCAATTCGACATCCCCATCCAGGCTGCCATAGGGTCCAAGATCATCTCAAGGGAAACCATCAAGGCCCTGCGGAAAGACGTAACCGCGAAGTGTTATGGGGGCGATATTTCCCGAAAACGCAAACTGCTAGAAAAGCAGAAAAAGGGGAAAAAGCGGATGCGGCAGGTAGGGAATGTGGAAATCCCACAACAGGCATTTATGGCCGTACTGAAGTTGAATGATTAGGCACAGGTAGCCCTATGTTTTGGCGCCGCTCTTCTTTTCATTTGGGGTGCCTTCTTCTCTTTCCTGTTTTTTATCCGCTTCCATCTTCTTACCCAGGTAGGCAAGTTTGTAGCCTTCCGTGATATCCTTGAATTCCTTGCTGAAAGAGGAAATGATATAAAGTTCCCCTTCCGGATCCTTAAGAAAAACCGGGATGATGTCGTCGTCTGCCTTGGTAATTTCGATCAGACCGTTGTAGTGCTCGGTGCTTTTGAGGGCAATCTCATGCATTTCCGGATTCTTCCTGACAGCCTCCGTTAATTTGATGAAATCGTCCGTATGCGAAAAAAGCCCCTCCTTAGGGCGGTTTTCCGGATCGTTCATCTCTTCGGGATTTACAAGGCGGAATGCCCCGTTTTCACCAAACTGGCTCCGGAACTTCCGGATCGCGTACTCGTTGATTTCCGTGTTCCCGGTCATCGCCATGAGATATCCCATGTCATTCAGTTCGAGATTGTCTGTCAGGTTATCAGAAAAAATATTGGCTTTTATCGCCTCCAGTCCATAATTCCTGGCCTTTTGGACGTTATTCTGGTTGTTGTCAAGCAAAACCACATGCCTTCCATTATCCCGCAGGTATTCTGCTATCAGTCGGGAAGGTTTTGAAGCCCCAATGATCAGGATCCCTTCGGATTTGTTCAGGAAGACGCCCACCAGTTTCGCGAAATACCGGGCCGTCGTGGCGTTGAGCAGGACGGTCCCCAGTACAATCGTAAAAACCAGGGGGGTGATGTACTCGGCCCCTACTTCGCCCCTTGCCAGGAGTTTTGACCCAAACAGGGAAGCGATCCCGGCCGCAACAATACCCCGGGGCCCTACCCACCCTATGAATAATTTTTCCGTGAATTTCAGGTTGGACCCCCAACTACTCAGGAAGACCCCTGCCGGGCGAATCACAAACACGATTACCAGGAACAGTACCAGGGTGTTCCATGTGTAGATCAGTTCCAGGTCGGACAGGTTGATGTTGGCAGCCAGGACAATAAAGAGGATGGAGATCAACAAAACGCTTAAAGATTCCTTGAAATAAAGCAATTCCTTGAGGTTCGGGAGGTCCAGGTTGCCCATTACCATGCCCATTACCACCACGGCCAGCAGGCCCGATTCATGCGCAAAGGCGTCTGAAACCACATAGACCCCAAGTACTACCGAAAGGGCCGCCACATTCAGAAGGTAGTGGGGGATATAATTTTTTTTGATCATAAAGGCCAGGGCGTGGGCGAAGGTAAAGCCGAAGGTGGATCCGAAAAGGAGGATCTTCCCGAATTCTATCATCGCCGTTTTGGTGTAGGCCTGCGCCTCCCCAACGCTGATAAACTCGAAAACGAGCACGGCTACCAGGGCGCCGATAGGGTCGATGAGGATGCCTTCCCATTTCAACACCGCGGATACATCTTTTTTAAGGGGGATATTGCGCAGGATAGGGGTGATGACGGTAGGGCCCGTAACGATAATCAGGGAACTGAATAAAAAGGAGATCTCCCAGCTGAGGCCCAGAACCAGGTATGCCGCAATGCCCCCGGCCACGAAGGTGACCAGCGAGCCCAGGGTGATCAACTTGGTAATAACGGGCCCTACGGTATTTATTTCGGAACGCTTTAAGGTAAGCCCGCCTTCAAACAGGATGATACTGATGGCAAGGGATACAAAATAGTACATTCCCTCCCCGGGGAAAAGTCCCTTTTCGCCAGTCCAGATCGGCTGGACAAGCTTGCTGCCGTCTCCTGTGAACAAAGTGGAGACCGGCCCCACAAGCAATCCGATAAGGATCAGGGGCAGAATGGCCGGAAGCTTCATCCTCCATGCCATCCACTGGGCGAAAATACCCAGGATTACGATTCCGGCTAATTCGATCATAGATCGGGTTTTTCCTAAAAATAGTAATTAAAACAATTGCCGCGGACAGCGGCATCCTCCTGCCGTCAGTTGTCCTTCATGGTCAGGCGCAATACGGAACAAGCGGATTTCTGGGTGAATTTATCCTTTCCTGTCCCGAATAGCACACTGATCCAGTTATCTTTCTGGGGGGTTCCCAGTATAAGCAAATCGAAACGGGCCGATTCCTTTGATATGGCTTCAAGGGAATCATCGCTTTTAATGATTTCAACATCACTCTGGGCCCGGGCTTTCAACAGCAAACGCCTGGAGTTTTCCTCCATTTGGCTTATGGCCGCATCATCGGTGGCGGCAGGAACCACCTGAAGCAGCGTCAGGCTGGCGTTATAGAATTCGCATATCCTGTCTGCCACGGCCACAAAGTTCTTATCCTTCCTCCCAGGCCTTAAGGCGAGTAATACCTTGCTGATATACCGCACCCCGTTATCCTTGAACAAGGCGAAGTCAGAATTTATATGCGTCAGCAACCAGCCTATGGGGTTGCTCACCAGGATGCCGTTGTGCTCCCTCCCATTCCAGCCCATCACCAGCCAGTCGCAATGGGTTTGATCGCTCAATTCATGGATGGTATCGGAGATCTCATGGGTAACTACTGATTCGAAATCTACTGAAACCCGCCTCGATTCCGCCAGGCGGGCGATGCGCCGCTCCAGGGAAAGGGCCCTTGAATCTTCCTTCACGAAGGCATCCAGGAAGGTTTGGTTGGGCACCTCAGTGATGTTTACCGCCTGGATCTTGTCTTTTTTGTTGATCGCCGCGGCAATTTCCACCAGCATCTCCGGTGAATATTCATTGCCCAGGAGGGGAACCACCACCCCCGCGTCGGATACCAGCTTCTGGTCTATCTGCCATTTGTGGATGCGCTGATCCCTCCGGTAGGGGATCCTCTTATGGTCTTTCTTCTTATAAAAAAGATAGAGCGCCGGCCGGTGCCCATACTTCTTCAATACCCCTGTGCGCGTGACATTTTTCCCAAAGTTGAAATAGATGATGAGCCCCGCCACAAATATGGCCAGCACCGCCAGGAAAGGGATCATCCCCAGCAGTACCAGGAGGACTATCCCACTCAATATCCCGAAAAGTTGAACAAAAGGATAGTATGGGGAGCGGTAAGGCGGGTTATACCACTGGGCGGCGGTTTCCCGCAGGACGATAACACAGGCATTCACCAGTATAAACATAGCCACCATAAAAGCGCTGGCAAGTTTTGCGATCCTTTCCACGTCGAGCCATATGATTACCGCTGCCATTACCGCACATGTCAGGATAATTGTGACTACGGGGGTCAGGTACCTGGAATGGATCCGGCCGATGTTCCTGGGCAACAATTCGTCAATGGCCATGGCAAAAGGGAACCTGGAGGCCGCCAGGACGCCCGAATTGGCCATGGAAACCAGGGTAATGGCCCCAATGGCCGCCGCCAGATAGCCGATGTACTCCCCCCCGAGCAATAGCGCTATTGAGTGAATGGGGCGGATGTCTTCTGCCAACCTTTCCATGGGCAGCGTCCCTACCAGGACGAAAGCGATAGACACATAGACCACGGTCATTATGAAAAGGGACAGCAGCATAGCCCTGGGCAGGTTCTTGCCAGGGTGTTTGATCTCCCCGGCAATGGCCGCCACTTTGGTCACCCCAGCATATGAAATATACACAAAGGCAACCGTTGAGAGCAGCCCCAGTTTACCCTCTGTAAGGAAGGGATCCAGCAATTCCGGAACAACCTCGGGCAGGGCAAAGATCAGGATCAGGGCCAGGGCAAGTAAACTCAGGGAGACGACGAAGAGCTGGACTTTGCCCACTTTTTTTATTCCCAGGATATTCAGGATCAGGATCAGGATCAGGAAGATCAGGGCTATTGAAGTGGTGAGGGTTTGGTGGACCGGGAGCAGAATAGAAAGGTAGGCCCCGAATCCAACCAGGGCAAAGGAACTCTTAAACAGCAGGGAAAGCCATAACCCCAGGCCGGAAATTGTCCCCAGGATGGGCCCGAAAGCGCGCTCAATATACACATAGGTGCCCCCGGAGGAGGGCATTGCCGTGGCTAGTTCGGACTTGGATAGGGCGGCCGGCAAAATACATACCGCGGCGATCAGGTAAGCGAGCCATACGGAAGAACCGGTTTTCGCCGCGGCCAGTCCGGGCAGGACAAAAATCCCGCTTCCCAACATGCCCCCAATACTAATGGCAATGGCTGAGGACAAGGACAGGCTACGTTCTAGTTTTTTCAAGTCTCCCGGATTAGGTTCCTAAAATAGGCTTTTTAAAACGATTGCCCGGTATGAAATTATAATCCCCGGGAAGTATTGGTGTCCGATAGTTTTATAAATTTGCGCTGCATGAAATTATATCCCATAGAGACCGGGAATTTTAAACTGGACGGAGGCGCCATGTTCGGGGTGGTTCCCAAACTGCTCTGGAGCCGGACGAATCCGGCGGACGCGGACAACCTGATCGATATGGCTGCCCGTTGCCTCCTCATTGAAGATGGAGACCGGCTGATCCTCATAGACAACGGCCTCGGGAACAAACAATCTGAAAAATTTTTCAGCCATTACCACCTGTGGGGAAACTTAAGCCTGGACAATTCCCTGGAGGCACAAGGCTTTCACAGGGACGATGTTACTGATGTATTCCTCACCCATCTCCATTTCGACCACTGCGGAGGAAGCATACAATGGAACCGGGAACATACCGGGTACGAACCTTCCTTCAAGAACGCCAGATACTGGTCTAACCAGGCCCACTGGGAATGGGCCATCCATCCCAATGCCCGTGAAAAGGCGTCCTTCCTAAAAGAAAATCTGCTGCCCATGCAGGAATCCGGGCAACTGGAATTCATTGAACCCCTGGATCAAAAGTTCCTGCAGGATACCGGCCTGGGATTCGGCGTTCATTTTATGGACGGGCATACAGACAGGCAGATGTTGCCACATCTGCATTACCAGGGACATGAGCTGGTTTTCGTAGCCGACCTGCTACCAACTGCCGGCCATATTCCCCTGCCCTATATCATGGGGTACGATACCCGTCCGCTCCTCACCCTTGAGGAGAAGGCGGCTTTCCTGGATACTGCAGCCAGTAAAGGATATCTTTTATTTATGGAACACGATGTACAAAACGAGATTTGCACGGTACAACAAACCGAAAAAGGGGTGCGCCTCGATCAAACATTTTCATTCGATGAATGCTTTAATTAAAATGTCCGCGTTCCTGCTCGGCATTGCCCTGATCAATTCCTGTAGCGGGGGCCGTGACAGCACGGATTTCACTCCTGAAAACTCCTTTACGGCAGGAATAGAAGGCCCTGCCGTGAACGCAGAAGGCGATCTGTACGCGGTAAATTTCCAGAATGAAGGCACCATAGGCAGAGTCAGCCCGGATGGCCACGGGGAAATCTTCCTCAGCCTTCCCGACGGAAGTGTGGGAAATGGCATCCGTTTTGATAGGGAAGGGAATATGTTTGTCGCTGATTATGTAAAACATCGCCTGTACCGGGTTGCCAAAGGGAGTAAAACACCTGAGATCTGGGCTGCTGACAGCACTATGAATCAGCCCAATGACCTGGCCCTCAGCCCTAAAGGGTACATTTACCTCAGCGACCCCAAGTGGGCCGACAGCACCGGCCAGATATGGATGGTAGATCCCTCGCGCCAAATGCATCTACTTGAAGGCAATATGGGCACTACCAACGGTATTGAAGTAAGCCCGGATTCCCGAAAATTATACGTGAATGAATCGGTGCAGCGCAACGTGTGGCAATACGACATCCTGGACGATGGCAGGCTTGCCAACAAAAGGCCCCTGATACGCTTTGACGACTTCGGGATGGACGGGATGCGCTGCGATAGCCAGGGAAATTTGTACATTGCGCGCTACGGCAAAGGAACCGTGGCCGTCGTCTCACCGGAAGGAGAACTCCTCAGGGAATTCCGGCTGAAAGGAAAAAATCCATCCAATATAACCTTTGGAGGGCCCGATGGGAAAAGTTGTTTTGTCACCCTGGCCGACCGGGGATGTATAGAAACGTTCAGGGCACCCCGGGCCGGCAATTATTTTACTCAAATTCAACATCAATAATTAAATATCATGAAAATAAATTTCTTACGTACTAACGCCGGTCTCATAGGGGCCGTCCTACTCCTCGCGGGTTGTGGGAGTACCACCATGGTTTCCACCCCCATCGAAAACATCGATACCACACCTCTTAAAACTTCTGAACTCACCGAACAACAAAGGGAGACCTGGAGCCATGCCGACCTGCAGGACGATACCATCCCGGGGATGAGCGTTGAGAAAGCGTATAAAGAACTGATAAAAGATAAAAAAGGGAAAACCGTCATTGTGGCCGTGCTGGATTCGGGCATGGATCTGAAGCATGAGGACCTGGATGACAATATCTGGACCAACCCCGACGAAACCCCCGGAAATGGTAAAGACGATGACCACAACGGATATGTTGACGATGTTCACGGGTATAATTTTTTAGGCGACTCCTACAATGAAGAACTGGAATACACCCGCATCCTCCGTTTGCATATTGGCGATGACGCCCTGCAGGCTAAAGCCCGCAAAAAGCTGGACGAAGAAACTGCCGAAACTACCCGCAACAAAGAGCGCTATGCACAGATCCTCGAAGCGGTAGAGGCTGCGGATGCAGCGGTTAAAGCAGAGCTTGGAAAGGAATCCTACAGCAAACAGGATCTGATCAACATTGATACTGATGACCCCGAACTCCAAAAGCAAATCGGGGTGTTGATGCAGATGTATAATTACAAAGACACTATCCCCGAAGTCCTACAGGAATTGAACGATGGCCTTGCCTATTTTACGGACAAGCTTCAATACCACCTGAATCCCGACTTCAACGGTAGGAAACCGGTTGGTGACAACCCCTATGACATCAATGATACCGGATATGGAAACGGGAATCCCCAGACCACTGGGGAAGATGAATCCCACGCCACCCACGTGGCCGGCATCATCGCTGCGGAACGTAACAATGGGCTGGGGGTTAACGGCGTGGCAAACAATGTGAAGCTCATGTCGATCCGCGCAGTCCCGAACGGGGATGAATACGACAAGGACATCGCCCTGGGTATCCGATATGCGGTAGATAACGGGGCTTCCATCATCAACGCCAGTTTTGGGAAAGCATTTTCCCCGAATAAGGAATGGGTGTTCGACGCTATCAAATATGCGGCTGACCACGATGTTTTGATCGTGCATGCCGCCGGGAATGACGGAGAAGACCTCGACAACCCTGCGAATGAAAATTACCCGAATGATTCCAAGGACCTCAAAACCGAATTTGCGGATAATGTAATAACCGTGGGGGCTCTGAACCCGGATTACGGATCCGAAATGGTAGCGTCTTTCTCCAATTACGGGGCCAGGAACGTCGATATCTTCGCCCCGGGCGGGGATATATATTCCACCATGCCCGGGAATGAGTATGATTTCAATGGGGGGACGTCTATGGCTGCTCCTGCCGTAGCCGGCATCGCAGCCCTTATCCGCTCCTACTTCCCCAAGCTGTCGGCGGCCCAGGTGAAGAAGATCATCCTGCAGTCGGGCCTGACCACCAAGTCATCCGTGATCGTCGGGGGGGATGCAGACCACACGGCCAGCTTTGATTCCCTGTCCACTTCCGGAAAAATGGCCAATGCCTATAACGCCTTAATACTCTCCAGCAAGGTGGCTCATGGAAAAGCGGTCCTTTAGCACATGATTTTAAAGAGTGAGATACGATGGCCCTTCCTGCTGCTTCTGGCCCTTTGCGGGAGCCTGCAGGCACAGCAGGCCTGTGACTGGCAGCAGCGGGTAGACTACACCATGGACGTGTCCATGGATGTCAAAACTTTCCGGTATAGCGGGAAACAGGAGCTCATATATACCAATAATTCGCCTGATACCCTAAGCCGGGTTTTCTACCATATGTATTTTAACGCTTTCCAGCCCGGAAGCGAAATGGACAGGCGGCTGCAGGCCATCAGTGATCCCGATACCCGCATGGTGGAGGGAGGAAAGAGCCGCATTTCCGCCCTAAGTCCGGACCAGATCGGGTACCTGAGGGCCCTCAGCCTCAGCCAGGACGGGCAGCCCCTCGTTCCCCAGCCCGAGGGGACTATCCTTGTGGTGCCTCTGGCAAGGCCCTTGTTGCCTGGTCAGAGTACAACCCTTACGATGGATTTCGAAGGGCAGGTTCCGTTACAGATCAGGCGTTCAGGCCGGAACAATTCGGAAGACGTGGCCCTGTCTATGAGCCAGTGGTACCCCAAAATAGCGGAATACGACTATGAAGGCTGGCATGCCGACCCTTATATCGCAAGGGAGTTTTATGGGGTATGGGGCGACTTTGATGTCCGCCTCACCATCGATAAAAAGTATGTGGTTGGGGGATCCGGATACCTTCAAAACCCTCAGGAAACAGGCCATGGCTACCAGGCGCCCGGCACTACCGTGAACCCCCCCAAAGGACCTACACTTACCTGGCATTTCAAGGCGCCCGATGTTCACGATTTTATGTGGGCTGCGGACCCTGAATTCCTTCACGATACGCTTAGGGTAAAGGATGGCCCGCTGCTTCACTTTTTCTATAAGAACAAGCCCGAAATCCTGGATAACTGGAAGAAGCTGCAACCCAAGACAGCAGAAGCCATGGAATTTTACAGCCGGAATATAGGGCCATATCCCTACCGGCAATATTCTGTGGTACAGGGCGGTGACGGCGGGATGGAGTATGCCATGAGCACCCTGATCACAGGGGAGCGAAAATTTTCGAGCCTGGTGGGCACCATGGCTCATGAACTGGCCCATTCCTGGTTCCAGCACGTCCTGGGAACGAATGAATCTGAACATCCGTGGATGGACGAGGGCTTTACCACCTTTATTTCCAATTTGTGCATGAACAAACTCATGGATCAACAGGCACAGAATCCTTTTGAGAATATGTATAAGGGGTATTACAGCCTGGTACAGTCTGGCAGGGAACAGCCTCAGTCCACGCATTCGGACCGCTACGAATACAACTTTGCCTATGGGCTCTCAGCCTATAACAAAGGAGGGGTTTTTCTGGCACAATTGGGCTATGTTATCGGTTCAGATCAGCTAATGCAAACCCTCAGGAGCTATTTCAACAAGTATAAATTCCGCCACCCGACCCCCAATGATTTTATCCGTACCGCAGAAAAAGTTTCCGGGATGGAACTTGGGTGGTACCTGAACGACTGGACCCGAACCACCAATACGATCGATTATGGGATAGTGGATGTTAAGGAAGAGGGAAACAATACCCGTCTCACCCTGAAGCGCATTGGCCTCATGCCCATGCCGCTGGACATCCTGGTTGTCTATCAGGATGGGCATAAAGCCACCTATTACGTCCCGCTCCGAATGATGCGGGGCGAAAAGGAAAATCCGTACTTCGGGGTGGAAAGGACCGTCCTGGAAGACTGGCCCTGGGCCTTCCCCACTTATGAGATTTCAATTTCCGGGCCTACTTCTGAAATCCAGGCGATCATTGTAGATCCCTCCCACCTGATGGCCGATGTGGACCGAACAAACAATGAGTGGCAGCCATCCCCCTGACCTTTAAGGCCGGCCATTTGTCGATCAATACCAGGGCTCGTGTCGGTACCAGGCATTGCGGGCCATGCGCTCCCGGTTGGTAAAGACGGCATGGTGCTTATCGATTTGTTTATGTCGATATCCCATCAGGTGAAAGAACCGCCTGCTGAAAAAGCGGGCTAATCTGAGGTTTACCAAAAGCCTGGCGGGGTGAAAAGGGTCCCGGGCTACCCCCGGCAATAAGGGCAGGATGGCATCCAGCTTCGAATGCCGCAGTGCCGCTGAAAGGCCCATGATCCAGGCCGGAATATGACGGATGATGAAATACCCGTCCTCTCCCTTCTTCTGATATAGTGGCATAAACAGCAACCCGCTTTGTTCTGCATGTTGGGGCTGTCCATTGTGGGTTGCCAGTAAAAGGCCTTTGTTAATCCTGTCAAAGTTCCGGAATCCGGGAAGCATCCCAAAAGAGTCTCCAGGCTGGATGACATGCCGGTATACAATTTCATAAAAACGGTCCATGCCCCCGGCTGCGCGCACCAAAACGGACGTGGCATCAGCAGCTTCCCCGGGATCTGCCCCCGGGAAAGACCCGCTTCGTTTCAGCGCCAGGTGGATAAATGCAACGGCATTCTCTACCGCTTCCCGCCCCCCATGCTGACCGGATTCGAACCCCACAGCCACATACCCCTCCTCATTCAGGTAACTCAACAAGGGGCCCTGCAGGTACTCCTCTATCCCAAGAATGATAGGGACCGGAAAACACCGGGCAAATTTACGGTTGATCAGGGCATCGTTAATAGTTATGAAGGGGGCCGTTTTACCCGAGGTTGTGTGCAGGTCAATGAAATATACCGGGGCATCGTGATTGGCGAGAATAGAACGAATGAGCCGGTATACCTGCAGCTGTTCCTGTTCCTCAGACGTGCGATAGGCGTCGGAGGGGAAAGGCACCTCTCCCGGTACCGGACGCAGCCAGATCCGGTTCAGGTCCTGATCCAGAAATCGTTCCCCCTTTTCCAGGGCAGGCCGGTTACCTATGATCCCATAAAAACTGCCTCGAAAATGCCCGGACGGCAAGTTCTTAAACCTGTCGAAACAGATCGTCAGCGCTTCCACTCCCGCCGGTTCATTCCCGTGGATCCCCGCAAAAAAAACCAGGGTAGGCCCGGGTTTTTTTCCTTCAATATGCCCAATAATGCGTTCCCTGAACCGAGTGTCCGGGGCAGCTTCCGTACGTACTTCTTCTTTAGAGGTCATTGGTGGTAATGATTCCGAGCAGCTTCTGCCCATCCACCACGGGAAGGCAATGGATCCCGTGGACCTCCATGGTCCTGGCCGCTTCCACCAGGGGGGTGTCCTCAGTAGTGGTTACCAGGTGTTTTACCATATATTGGCTTACCCGTTTGCGCATTCCCTCGGTTTTTTCCATGATTCCTGCCATGTCACTCCAGGACAAAAGCCCGGTGAGGTTTCCCCTTTCATTTAGGATGGGCAGGTGATGTATTTTCTGCCATTGCATGATTTTAAATACGAGCTCTGCGCTGTCGTCTTCCTGGGCAGTTATGATCCGGGTTTCCATGCAGTCGCCCACCGTAGGCTGCTCATGGCCCGCCAGCTTCCGGTCTGGCTTGGGCCGTTGCCAACTGTCGACAGGATAATCTTTCTGCTGCCGTTCGAAAATGGTAGCTGTAAGTATTCTCAGGGCATCAGGCCTCTTGTGCTGCTTTATCAGGCTGCGGTAATTTTCCACCTGCCAGCGGGACCCGCCTTTGCCGCGGATCCGGTTGGTAATTACCGAGAGGAATTTTTCAACGTCAGCCGGGTTTATGCCCAGTTTGTAAAGCCCATTGTAGGCCAGGGGCAGCAATTCTTCCAGCATGAGTTCCTGGGCAGAATAAAGCTTGCCGGCCCAATAAAACTGGGCCGCCTTCCCATAGCGGGCAGCATGGTAGAAATTGGCCTTGGCGTCCTGGAAATCCATTTTCTCATGGATTGCATCTAAGGCTTTGGGACGTCCGGCCATAATTCCCACCCAGAGCATCATATTGGCAATTTCATCCGTGGTGCTTGGCCCGGCCGAGAGGTACCGGTTTTCTATCCGCAGGTGCGGTTTTCCGCTGTTCTCCCCATAGCACAATCGGTTCCAGCGATATACCGTGCCATTATGCAGGTTGAGGGCCTTTAGCTTAGGGACCTTTCCATTCTTCCACTCTTCGGTACTCAGGGTGGCAATATCGGAATTCAACAGGCTCCGGAACCGGATGATGGAATCTTTATAGAAATCCGCCGGACTCCCGGTCACCCAGCTGTTCCCGAATCCCACCCGGGCTTCCCGCTCATCCAGGTAAAATGAACTCGCCCTGGTATCGACAGACTGTGAAAAAAGGGCGATCCTGCTTTCTTCCCAAAGTTCCTTCCCCATCAGCAGGGGTGAATTGGTGCAAACAGCCAGGACCGGACCGGCGATGGCCTGTGCCCAGTTATAGGTGTCCCTGAAATCGTCAGGGTCGATCTGTAAATGCATCTGGAAACTGGTATTGCAGCCCTCGTACAGGATGGAGTCATGATGGAGGTTGATCTCATCCACCCCTTTGATATGTAATTCAATATGGTCTTGGCGGATCTCGCGAATTGCCTGGTCCAGGGCTTTGTAACGCTCCACCGGCGTCATGTAGCTGCGGTCCATATATTTTACTGAAAGGGTTGGGAGGATTCCCGTAAGCAATATCCTGGCGGAATGGCGGGAAGCCGCTTCCCCCGCCTTTGCCAGCAAGGTGTCCATGGATGCCTTCAGCGCCGAAAAACAGGCCCCCTCCAGCACCAGGGGGTCCAGGTTGATCTCCAGGTTATACTGGGCCAGCTCGGTCGTAAAATGAGGATCTGCTAACTCTTTGAGCACTTCCTGAGCCACAGGGGCCGGCATCCAGTTGTCAGTCACCAGGCAGAATTCCTGTTCGGCTCCAATATGCATAGGGCCTTTTGATATCGCTCCGGCCTCCAGCATGGCCTCCAGGGCCTCAATGTCATCAACCAGTTTCGCCAGATAGGTTATCTTGTCCGTGCCGCCCTTTAATTTATTCACTTTTAGCTCTCCCATAGTTTTTTCTTATGCCGGGCCACAGGATCCCGGCCCGGGAATTTAGCTGGGCAAAAGGTACGTGCCGGGGCGCTCACAGCCAATGACTTTGATCATGGGCCGGCCAGCCGGGATAATTACTACTTTTACGCCATGATATCGTTTCGGTTCCCAAGGGGAGAAAAACTAAAAAGCCAAAAACTGATCGAGCTTCTTTTCCAGCGGGGGCGGAAACTGACATGTCCCCCGCTGCGGTTGATCTACCTGAGCACACCTATCCCCGGCAAAGCCCCTGTACAGGTTGCTTTTGCCGTACCGAGCAAGGTTTTCCGCCGGGCGGTGGACCGAAACCGAATCAAGCGCCTTATGCGTGAATGTTACCGGCTCAAAAAGGCCGGTGTTTTTAACAACATCGGGGGGGACTTTGCGTTCCTCTTTTTATATATTGGTAAAGAAATGCCTACTTTTAAAGAGATCGACAGGAGTATGCAGGCCTTGTTAACAAAATTTCCCGAACGAACGAACGATGAAGAAAATATTGAATAAGAAAGTACTGATCCCCGTCTTTGCCCTGGTGATCCTGGCAGCTGGCAGCAGTTTTAAAAGCGATTTTTTTGAGATCGCCAAACAAATAGAAATTTTCACCACCCTGTTCAAGGAACTGAACATGAATTACGTGGACGAGACCAATCCCGCCGAGTTGATGGACACCGCCATCAAAAACATGCTCGACGAACTGGACCCCTATACCAAATTCCTGAACGAACAGGATGTGGAAGCCTACCGGATCAATAACGCAGGGGAATATTCGGGGATCGGGGCCGTGGTGCGTTCCTTTCAAAACCGGCTGCTGATCGTTGAACCATACAAGGGGTATCCGGCAGACAAAGCAGGCCTCAAAGCAGGGGACGAGATTATCCGGATCGGGGATATAGACATCTCCGATTTCAAGGACGACGCGAGCGAATTGCTCAAAGGCGCAGAGAACACTAGTGTTACGGTTGGTTTCCTGAGACAGGGCAAAACCATGACCACCACCCTCGAACGGGCCTCCATAGAAATCGACGCTGTTCCGTATTACCACATGGTGGATGAAAAAACAGGCTACATTGTACTTACCAAGTTCAATGAAAAAGCAACCGATCAAACACGGGCTGCCCTTCGCGACCTGAAAGCACAGGGTGCCAAACGGATCATCCTGGACCTTAGGGATAACCCCGGCGGGCTCTTGTCTGAGGCAATTGATGTGACCAACCTCTTTGTCCCGAAAGGCGAGCTGATCGTTACCACCAAATCCAAAGTAAAAAAATTCAACCAGGAGTACCACACCAGGCACGCATCGGAAGACGAAACCATTCCCCTGGCCGTTTTGGTTAACGGGGGTAGCGCTTCGGCCAGCGAAATCGTTTCCGGCAGCCTTCAGGACCTGGACCGAGCGGTGATCATCGGGGCCAGGAGCTTCGGGAAAGGCCTGGTACAACGGCCATTAAAACTTACTTACGGCACCCAGCTGAAGGTGACCATTTCCAGGTATTTTACCCCCTCCGGGCGGTGTATACAGGCACTGGACTACTGGCACAGGGACGAGGAAGGGCGTGCCGTTAGAAAAACAAAATTCAATAATTACAAAACCCGCCACGGCAGAGAGGTACAGGATAGCGGCGGGATTATGCCGGATATTGAGATTATGTCACTTCGCAGCAATGAACTCATCCGGTCCCTAACCGAAAATCAGGTCATCTTTGATTTCGCAACCGATTATTATTACGGGCATCCTGACCCGGACATCGATTCCTTTGCAATTAGTGACGGGGAATACAATGAATTCAAAAAATTCGTGGCATCCCACGAATTCAATTTTGAAACCCAAACCGAGAAGGCGCTCAAAGCTGCCATGGCCAGTGACGACCATGAAATTCTCGGCCCGGGGATCGAGGACAGCTACCAGCGCTTACTGGCCGATATCAATAGAAATAAGCTCCTTGCCCTGGATACCTATCAGCCGGAAATCGAAAAAAGCCTCGAGGACGAAATCATAAAACGTTATTTTTACAGGGAAGGGTTGTTTGATCACTACCTCAGGAACGATCAGGCTATCCTCACAGCCGCTGCCCTGTTAGGGGATTCAAACAAATACACGGGCATTTTGAAATAATCCCCATTCCCATAACCCAAATTCACAGCACTATTTTATGAAGAGTAACTACAAAGTGTGGCATCATCCATATAAGCCCGCTCCTGAATTCAAAAAGAAAGTCGCCTATTTCAGTATGGAATTCGGCATTCATCAGGCCCTGAAGATCTATTCCGGGGGACTGGGATTCCTGGCCGGGTCTCACATGCGCTCCGCATTGGAGCTGAAACAGAACATGATCGGGATCGGCATGCTATGGAAATATGGGTATTACGACCAGGGCAGGCAGCAGGATCAAAGCCTGCAGGTACAATTTATTGAGAAACACTACAGCTTTCTTGAGGATTCCGGGTTGGAAGTACGCATAAAGGTCCTGGAAAACCCCGAGGTGAGAGTGCGTGCCTTTGTGTTGAAGCCTGAAATTTTCGGATGCGTGCCCATTTACCTCCTCACTACCGATGTGGAAGGCAATGACTACCTGTCTCGAACCATTACCAACCATCTCTATGACCACAATATGGAAGCCCGGATTGCCCAAAGCATGGTCCTGGGTCTTGGGGGTGCCAAGATTGTCGAAGCCCTGGGCGGGGCGGATATCTATCACCTGAATGAGGGCCATGCCCTGCCCGCTTTCTATTACCTTAAGGATCGTGGGGTGAAAAAAGAGCGCATGGTTTTTACTACCCATACCCCCGAAAGGGCAGGAAATGCGGAGCACGACGGAAAACTGCTGAATAGGTTCGGGTTTTTTGGAAGGACCCTGAGCGACCAGGAGCTGGACGCCGAGACCTCCGAAGGAGGCCTTATCAACTACACCGTGGCGGCGCTGAAAATGTCGAAAATCGCAAATGCCGTTTCAAAACTCCATTGCGAAGTCGCCAGGGACATGTGGAAAGGTTATAGCGGAATATGCAATATAATCCCTATCACCAATGCCCAAAACAGGGAATTCTGGCAGGACAAAGGCCTTGAAAAAGCCTGGACTGGCCGGAACAGTAAAACCTTCCGCAAACGCAAGGGAGCCCTGAAAAGTGAACTTTTTGAGGAAGTTTTGGACCAAACCGGAAAATTATTCGACCCCGAGGTACTTACCATTGTCTGGGCCAGGCGTTTTGCCCAATACAAGCGGGCCGACTTGCTGCTCAGCGATATGAAACGATTTGAGGCCATTGCCAGTTCCCTAAAATACCCGGTACAGATTATCTGGGCCGGGAAGCCTTACCCCATGGATAATGGGGCCATAGAAACATTCAACCGGCTGGTGCACTTTACCAAATACCGGGACAACCTGGCCGTCCTGTTTGGGTATGAGATGCGCCTTTCGAAAATGCTGAAGGCAGGTTCCGATATCTGGCTGAATACGCCGCGGATCACCAGGGAAGCCTCCGGAACCAGTGGTATGACCGCGGCTATGAACGGGTCGCTGAACCTATCCATAAATGACGGCTGGATCCCGGAATTTATCCGCGATGAGGAAAATGGATTTGTGCTGCCCGAGGCCAACAGCCATTGGCCGGAATGGGAGCAGGACCAGTACGATAGCCAAAACCTCTACGAAGCCCTGGAGAAAAAGGTGTTGCCAACCTATTACGATGCGCCGGAAAAGTGGGACCACCTCGTGATGCAGGGAATTGAAGACGTCCTGCCCGAATTCACCAGCCAGCGGATGGGCCGCCAGTACTACAAAGAGCTCTATAAATAACGGCCCGTCTCCCTAATTACCAGTTTTTTGCGCATGGACCCTATCTTGAAATCCGAAATTGGACACTTGCTGGGCACCCCTGTAATTGCCAGCCGGCCTCTGTCCGGCGGAGATATTTCCAATGTCACTTATCTGGAAACTGCCGTTGGCCGGTTTATTTGTAAATGGAATTCCGGTCCCCGGGCAATGTCTTTGTTGCAGGCGGAAAAGGAAGGGCTGGAGGCCATTGCCCAGACGCAAACCGTAAAAACACCGGAGATTTTCCACTGTGCTCAGGTTGGTGACCGGGCCTTACTTATTATGGAATATATAGAGCGAAAAAAACCGGCGCCGGAAGATATGCGAACCCTTGGCGAACACCTCGCTGCCTTGCACGAGATAAAACAGGAGGCCTTTGGATGGCAAAGCCAGAATTATATAGGCTCTCTGGTACAAAACAACCGCCCGGCGCCTAACTGGCCTGAATTCTTTACCAGGGAGCGACTGCAGCCCCAAATGCGCCTGGCTGTGGAAAGTGGTTTCCTGCAGCAGGAGGAGGTCCCGGCCTATGATGTGCTGGAAGCTGTGCTACGGGACCGATGCGGCGGCGTACAGCCCTCCTTGTTGCACGGAGACCTCTGGAATGGCAACTTCCTTATTTCCCGGGATAGGCACCCTTACCTTATAGATCCGGCAGTGTATCGCGGCCACAACGAGGTAGACCTTGCCATGAGCCATCTTTTCGGAGGGTTTTCATCCGACTTTTACAGCGCTTACCATAGTGTTTTAAAATCCCCGGCCGGCGAAGAGGCCCGTCGGGACCTCTATCAGTTGTACTACCTGCTTGTGCACCTTAACCTGTTCGGACGCTCCTATTACCCTGCAGTCCGGCAAACGCTCAGAAGCTATTTCCGGCCGGGATCCTAAATGCCTATAGTCAAACCCATTGGGGTTTTATGTGAAACGGTATTTTATTTTTACATTTAGGCTTTATCCCCTTTCCATGTCCGGTACACTCTTCCTTCGCTTCACTTTCCGGAAATATATCCCAGGCCTGGTAATCTGCGTTATTCTACTGTTGAGCGGTTGCCGGCAAAGTTCCCGTACAGGAGCAAATCAGGAAGACTACAGGAACTGGTCGTCCTATCTGGGCGGATCGGATCGGAATCATTATTCCCAATTATCGCAAATAACCCCTGAAAATGTGAAAGGGCTGCAGGTCGCCTGGCGATATGAAGCCAGGGATTCCGGGCAAATGCAAATGAACCCCCTGGTGGTGGATACCCTCCTTTACGGGGTCACGGCAGCACTAAAGGTTGTGGCTCTGAACGCAGCCACCGGAAAGCTGGTATGGCAATTTGGGGATACCCTCCAGGCCTGGCATTCTACCAGCCGGGGTGTTTCTTACTGGGCAAAAGGGAATGACAAACGAATCTTCTACACCCGGGGACCCGAACTCTTTGCGTTGGATGCCCGGACAGGGATACCGGTAAAGACCTTCGGGACGGATGGAAAAGTAGACCTTCGCGCCGGCATGCCCGGGTCTGCCAGGGATAAATTCGTAATTTCCAATACCCCGGGGACCATTTATAAAGACCTTATTATCATGCCCCTCCGGGTTTCGGAGGACGTGGGCGCCGCCCCGGGAGATATCACCGCATTTAGTACCCTGACGGGAGACGTGAAATGGGTCTTCCACACCATCCCCCAGCCGGGTGAGACAGGATACGATACCTGGGGCATGGCCGATACGACCCAAAACAGCCTGGTAGGGGCCGCAAACAATTGGGCCGGGATGGCTGTGGATGAAGCAGCCGGGGTCCTCTTTGTACCAACCGGATCAGCAGCGCCGGATTTTTATGGAGGAATCCGTAAAGGTAACAACCTGTTTGCCGATTGCCTGCTGGCTTTGGATGCCGATACGGGGGAACGCCTCTGGCATTTCCAATTTACCCATCACGATATCTGGGACCGGGATCCGCCTGCTCCTCCCAACCTGGTCTCTGTAGAACGCAATGGCCGGCGGATCCCCGCGGTGGCACAGGTAACGAAACAGGGGTATGTCTTCCTGTTCGACCGGCAGACCGGGGAACCCCTGTTTGAAGTGAAGGAAATGGCGGTACCCGAATCCTCCCTGAGTGGCGAGGAAACCTCACCCACCCAGCCCTTCCCGGTTATGCCCCCGCCCTTTGCGAGGCAATCCCCCGATATTGGTGTAAATAATGTGAGCCCGTTTGCCACAAACCGGACTGAATTGGAACAGATGCTGCAACGGGCCGATACCCGTATCTACGCCCCACCATCCACGGAGCCGGTGCTCCTGCTGCCGGGTTA
>Ga0102953_1000037_pt1 | contig 77509 bp, 87 predicted proteins | sample SalPon2A_C_D2_MG_FD_78509 | JGI IMG/M metagenome (GOLD analysis project Ga0102953, IMG submission 78509) | Soil microbial communities from South San Francisco under conditions of wetland restoration - Salt Pond MetaG R2A_C_D2_MG | ecosystem: Environmental > Terrestrial > Soil > Wetlands | place...
TATGACTATTTTATACGACGTTGGTGTTGTCGCAAACATTGCTCATAGACATGAAAGATTCAAAAAATTTCTTCAACCATTACTAGAAAGATTAAAGATGTTGGGTCATACATACCAGGCGTTTGGAGATACATTCTGGCAACATACTGGTTTGGATTATAGTGGACCTTTGGTCGGAGATATAAAAAAGATTGCAGACGTGTATTCGTCATCATTAGTTTGTCCAAATATTCATACCGAATCGCAGATATTCCACGAAGCTTTTTTGAACGAAAGATCATTTATGATATCTTTATGCGGTGGCCTACAGGTATCAGACAATATATTGGCCAAAAAATATTTACACAACTCCTGTTTTGTATATCCGAATAATACAGATTTTATTAATGGTGTAATAGATCAGATTAATAACCCAACTCTACGTGAGAAAAATACAGTAGATAGTGTTTCACATATTGCTGAAAACCACACCTATTTCAATAGATTGTCTTTGATTTTTGATGTATTAACTATGCGTGATAGCAAGTTAGTATCAGACAAAGAAGGAAAGAGACTGTCACAAAAACATTGCTGGGAAATAGAAACAATGTTAATGGCAGCGGAAAGGGGTATTTCGTATGGCGAAAACATCATCCAAACTTAGAAGTTTTAACAAAAGACTCATCGGTATTACGATGCCTATCAACAGAAAACGAGCGAAATGGGGCAGAAATTGGTTATGTATTTGTGGTAGTAAGCTTAAATACAAAAATTGTTGTCTTCCAGAAATTGATTCTCTTAAACAGGTTGACAACAACGCAAGAGTTACGCAAGTGCCCTCAGATATTCAAACAATGATAGAGCAATATAAAAAAGCACAAGAAGAAAAGGAAAAAATGGCAAAAGCTAAGAGTAAAGCCGATGGAGAACAATCTAATGGGTAAAAAGGCATTTATAACCGGAACCACGGGGCAAGATGGAAGCTATTTATCTGAATTTTTGCTAGATAAAGGATATACTGTTTACGGTCTTGTTCGTCGATCTTCCACAGGCAGCACTCAAAGAATAGCTCATATTGTCGATCATCCTGAGTTCAATCTGGTAGATGGAGATGTAACAGATGCTTCCTGTATGTCTAAGTTGATTTCAGGCATTAAGCCAGACGAAGTATATAATCTAGCGGCAATGAGTCATGTTGGAGATTCTTTCAATCAACCAATGACTACCTGTCATATAGACGCAGTAGGGCCTTTAAATATTCTGGAAGCCATCAGACAGAATTCTCCAAGTACAAGGTTCTATCAAGCCAGTACGTCGGAATTATTCGGAAATACACCGATGGCACCGCAAGGGGAAGACACCCCATTCTCTCCAGATTCTCCGTATGCGGTAGCTAAATTATACGCTCACCACATGGTAGGCCTTTATCGTCGTGCTTACGATATTTTCGCTTGTGCTGGCATTTTATTTAATCATGAATCACCTAGACGTGGGGAAGATTTTGTTACCCGTAAGATCACTAAATATGTAGCGTCTTTGGCGTATTGTATGGATCGTAATTATTCTGGATTTATACCTAAGATCAATATTGATACTCCACCTTTGTATCTGGGAAATTTAAGTGCCAAAAGAGATTGGTCTCATGCTAAGGATATGGTTCGTGGTATGTGGCTTATGATGCAGCAAGATGAGCCAATGGATTTTGTTCTTGGTTCGGGACAGACACGAAGTATTAAAGATTTTCTTGAAGTGGCTTTTGGTTGTATTGGTCTAGACTATAACGAATATGTTTTGATTGATCAAAAGTTCTATAGACCAGTGGATGTTAATTTGTTACAAGCAGATTTCTCTAACGCCAAAAAGATATTGCAATGGTCTCCAGAAATTAGCTTTGAAGAGATGGTAAGACAAATGATTACAAGTGATTATGATCTATGTGATAGAGAATTTAATTTTAAGAACAAGGGAGCGGTAAAGTGCCGAGATTAGTTTTACCAACTTATACCGTAATCAGAGATACCAGGGAACACGAAGGGCATGGATGGACATTCACCAAGCATCATCCAGATAGGAGGCCTCCCAACTGCAATGGAACGATAATAGATAAGTTAGACACAGGAGATTATAGTCTCGTTGGATACCAAGACATATTGGCCATTGAGAGAAAAATGGGATTCTCAGAAATATGGGCTAATTATAGTTCTGCCAAAAGACAGGCTTTCGAGCGTGAGATGGATAGGATGTCAAAAATCAAACACAAATATATCATCATTGAATCTTCTTTTAATTCCGATGTTTTTGAACTATCACCTCCACAGTTTTCAAAGGGTGTTCCTGGAAAAGCGATGGTTAGATGGCTTATGTTTCTCTCTGCAAAATATGGCGTCAATATTATTCCGGCTGGTGACTGCGGACAGAGAGTAGCACAAATGATAATAGAAGAAGTAGTAAGGACAGAAAAGGATAGATGGGTAGAAAAATCTTAATTTTTATTGGAGATATTTAATTGGTTGAAAATAATACAAGTCTACAAGAGCTTCTTTATGGAGACCAAGGTCTATATGGACATCTGTTCCCTTTCAGGGATAGAGTGCCAAAAATAGAGGATCATATCTTCACGAATCTTACTCAGTCAGACCAAAAGATAGATGAACTTGTCATTGATCGTATGTTGGACATCGATTATATAGGATGGACAACCAAAGAGATTTTAAACATAGACCTTTTCCCATTGCAAATAGCTATGTTGCAGATGATATGGAATACTCCTTTTCCGATGTTGGTTGCATGTCGTGGTGGTGGTAAATCTTATATACTCGCGGTATATGCTGTACTGAGAGCGCTTTTAGACCCAGGAACAAAAATCGTCATAGTCGGAGCCGGTTTAAGACAAGCCAAACTTGTTTTCAATTATATAGATACTATTTGGAATAATGCTCCTGTGCTTAGAAATATTGTCGGTGGTGGGAAGAAAGCAGGACCGAGACAGAATGTAGATTTGTGCTATTTCAAGGTTGGAAATAGTATAATATACGCACTGCCGATGGGAGATGGCACGAAGATTAGAGGTTTCCGTGCGAACGTAGTTATTGCTGACGAGTTCGCTAGTATCCCAGAAGATGTTTTTGACATAGTCGTTCGTGGTTTTGCTGCAACAGCCAAAACCCCAATGGAAGAAGCAAAAAAAATAGCTTTTGATAAGTATCTGTCTAAATTAGACATTCCCAATGACGTTAAAAAAGAACTGACTAAAGATGATAAGAAGATGCATGGAAACCAGATAGTTTATTCTGGTACTGCATATTATGCCTTTAATCATTTCTCCAAAAAATACCAGATGTGGTTAGATATCATAAAAAGCAAGGGTAGACCAGATAAGGTTGCACAAATATTTGGTGGGGAAAATTTAATCCCCGAAGGATTCAATTACAAAGATTATTGTATAATAAGAATACCTCATACGCATTTGCCAGATGGATTACTAGACCAAAGACAGTTATCTCATGCGAAGGCTACTCTGCCAAGAAACATATATTTAATGGAATACGGAGCGGTGTTCGTTAAGGATTCGGATGGTTTTTATCCAAGAAGTCTAATAGAGGGGTGTACTGTTGGTCCCGGAAAGCCAATCTACACACCAGATGGCGAAGTTACGTTTTCTCCTGCCATGAAAGGGTCTAATGGTCCTAAGTATGTAATTGGTGTAGACCCAGCAGCCGAAAGAGATAATTTAGCAGTAATTGTGATAGAGGTTTGGCCAAACCATTATAGAATTGTTTATTGTTGGGCTGTCAACAAGAAAGAATTTATTAAAAGAAAAAAGGCTGGCTTGATTATTCAGGACGATTATTATGAGTATTGCTGTGCTAGACTCAGGGAAATCACCAGATTATTTAATCCCATTCGCATAGAGATGGATAGTCAAGGTGGTGGTTATGCTGTTTCTGAAATGCTAAGAAACAAGAAACTACTAAAACAAGATGAAGGAGATTTTCCTATCTATGAAATTATCGAGTTTGATAATCCAAAAGCGACAGACGGAGAAACAGACGGTAGACATATACTTCATTTGGTTCAACAAAGCACTGAATACAACCAAAATGCAAATATTGCACTCCATAAAAGCCTTGAGACTCGCTCTTTATTGTTCCCTGCATTTGATAGCGTTAAAATGTATTCTGCACTTGAACTAGAGAAATCTTTAGGAATTCAGTGTGACACATACGAAGAGAATGTGTTCAATATAGAAGAACTCAAAAATGAACTTTGTACCATTCAGATGAGCGAGACATCGACAGGGAAGGAAAGATTTGACACGCCACAAGTTGTCAGCCCTGGGGCTGTAGAAGGAAGAAAAAAGAAGGGCAGGCTTCGCAAAGATAGATATACCTCACTTTTGCTAGCACATAAGTTTGTTTATGACTCAGACATAGCTCCTACAAATGATATAGATTATGACAATGTTGCTGGGAACATAGAGAAAAGATCAAAACCAGGAAAGGACGAACCGATGTATCGTGGTCCTGGTATCGGCAGGATGAGGAATGCCGGTTCGATAAAAACTGGGGGTAATTTTGGCGCTGTCAAAAAGGGTCAGAGGATCAGATAAGTGGTGTATAATTAATTTGATTGCATTTATATTGTAATTTAATTGTATTTGGGGGATCACATGGCTGAAGGAAATAAGAAAAGCGACACAGTAAAAGATAAACCCACAGAAAATCTATACACGACAGGGAAACAAAATATTGCTAAACATCAGCTTTCACCTGTATGTCATACCAATCATGGTCTGTCACACAGAACAGTCGCTGCCGATGTAAATAGTAGGGCAGGATTTAATAAGTTCGACAAAGACAACAAGAGGCCAGATGATAGAATTCCAACAGATCACGCAGACATAATAGCCGCTTGTCAAGCTGTTTATAGAAGAGTTGGTATGGTTAGGAATATTATCGATTTAATGACCGACTTTGCTGCCGAAGGTCTGGAATTGCAACACACAGTCAAGACGCAAGAAAAATTTTATAGAGAATGGGCAAAAAGAGTCAATCTTCAGGGCAGGGCACATGACTTTATGAAACTTTTGATGAGAGATGCTAATGTTATTGTCAGAAGAAAGAATGCAAAAATTAGCAGACCAGTTTTTAGGGAAATGACAAAAGGTGATGTAAAAATATCTGTAGACCTTGTGGATGAGACTCGTTATAACGAATCTCCAACCAAGGTGAAAGTAGATCGTAACAAAATCAAAAAGAATGAGATACCATGGAAATACACCTTTTTATCTCCGACCTTAATAGAGAAAATAGGTGGGGAAGTTGGTAAGTTTTTCGGAGCAGATGCGCTTGGGATGAGACTGCCGAGAAAATTGGCCACAAGAATAGCTAATCCAAGAACTGATGCCGAAAAAGAATACATTTCACAGTTGCCAAAAGAAGTTGTACAAGCGGCCAAAAGTGGGTCAACTTTAATTCGTCTTTCTATGGATAAAATCTATGTAGATTATTATAAGAAAGACGACTGGGAAGACTGGGGGACTCCTTTCCTCTATGGAGTACTAGAAGACGTGATGCTGAAAGAAAAAATGCGGCTAGCAGATATGGCCGCATTAGACGGGGTTATCAATGTTATTCGTTTATGGAAACTTGGCAAGTCAGATCAGCAGATTTTACCTACCTCGGCGGCTGTGGATAAATTGATTGGTATTCTTCAGAACAATGTCGGTGGCGGTGTTATGGATTTGGTCTGGGACGATATGATTGACCTTCAAGTAGAATATCCTCCTACAGATAAAATCCTTGGAGAAAAGAAATATATCGGCGTTAATGCAGATATCGTGAGAGGGCTAGGTATACCAGACTCACTCATCGGCGGTCAAGACCTTGGTACTAGAAATGCTCAGTCTGCCTTCGTACAACTCAAGACATTGGTAGAAAGACTTGAATATGTGAGGGGAAGAGCAATCAGGTGGATGGAAGGAGAACTCAAATTGGTCGCCAAGGCAATGGGGTTTAAGAAAATTCCAGCCATCAATTTTGGTATCATGTCTCTTAGAGACGAGGCGGCAGAAAAGCAACTTATGATACAACTTCTTGATAGAGGCATCATCTCAGCAGAGAAGGCTTCTGAAACTTTTGGGACGAACTATATGATAGAACTAGAACGACTTAAAAGCGAGCAAGATATCAGAAATGGCAGTCCTGGTCTTTTAGAAAAGGCTGGACCTTATTATCGTCCAATTTCTGTTATGGAAAAACAATCAGAACTTGCAATAGAACTAGAAAGGGTAAAACAAAATCTCTCCAGTGGCCCAAGTTCGCAAGACGGCAATGGTGGTGGATCGAATCCTATAGGAGACCAACCAAAGAATGACGGGAACAATCCCTCTGGAAGACCACCTTCGACGAAAGATACAAATCCAAGAGACACAAGAACGTCCAAGACCTTGTCTGTCTTGCATGTTGTAGCAGATAATTTTATGTCTAAGATTGACAATTTGTTTGATGTTGCATATTTGAATCAAAATAATGCGAAAAACATAAGATCGTTGACAAAAGGCCAGAAAACCGAATTGGAAGGTATTAAGAGAAGCGTGATGTCTACTCTTAGAATTGGTGATACAGTAGATATGGATATTATCAAGGACAAGATCGTGAATGACAAAACCTCTGCCAAGAAAATGAACAATATTTTCAATCAACTTTTGGACGATTTTACTAAGTCGACTAATCAATTACCAACGACGAGAGATAGACGTATTTTGACAAATTTGGCATGGATTTATCTTGTGAGCTAGGTGGTACGTTATGAATTTTGATGAATTTTTTCAGGTTTTAGGTTCGTACGGAGACAGAAGTTTCCCAGATGCAGCTTTCATCGTAGAGGTAGGCGCAGAAAAAGACAAGAATGGAAAGACGTTACAAAAGTATAGACATTTACCACATCACACTAAAAACGCAAAGTCTCCAACAGAAAATTCTAGCGTAGATATACCTCACCTCAGAAATGCGCTTGCTAGAGTTGGGCAAGTTAGTCCGGTCAAAGAAGGTTCGCAGAAGTTTAGAAAAAGAGCCCTGTCACACTTGCAGGCCCACGCAAGAAAACTCCTAGATACGTATAAATCGAAAGCATCTTTGTCTCCAGAAGAGAAGGATTTTATTGTTTTTTACAAATCTTTTGAGGAAAAATAAATGACACATTTTGATTTTGATCGTTGTGACAAATATATGTATTTTGCGTCTAATTTTTTACCAGATAATCCTGTAATAGTAGAGGTTGGTTCTATTCATGGGGCTCATGGTGTTAAGTTGTGGAATAGATTTAATGGACGCCTTAAGATGATTGCATATGAGGCTGGTTCTAAGAACTACAACACGCTCGTAGACGGCGTAAAGAAATCGTGCTTACCTATTATTACTCATAATGCTGCTGTGTCTGGTAAAGATGGTTTTGTAGACTTCTTTGAATTTCAAGAAATTTCCTCTAACAGTATCTTTCCCCGGCATAAGACAGAGGGAAGAAACTTGGCTGCGATCAATCGTATCAAGTCTGTCAGTCTTAAGACTATTATGGCAGATAATGATTGCGATAAAATAGATTTGCTATTTCTTAACTGCGAAGGTGCAGAATTAAGTATTCTCTCTGGGGTTTTAGAGGATTCAAATTTAAGAGACAAAATGAATCAACTTTGTGTATCTTTTCACGGGGGTAGAGTATATCCACAGCAAGATACATTGGATATGGTAAATAGAATGTCAGAATTTTTTTGGGTTGTTGAAGAAGAAAATGATTGGCCGTGTCATCTTTTCATCAAGAAGACACCAAAATAACTGGAGGTTTTTATGGCTACTGTAAATGTATCGCTGGACACCAAAACAAGACAGATGGTCCTCGTCGTAGATGGCATGATTGTCCCATTCAAAAATATGAATATGGGGAAATATGTGAATTACGACGGAGTAGAAGAAGCGTATTTTGAGTATACGACAGAGGTCAAGAATTCAGAAGGTTTCGTAGAAAACAGAAGATTTTATCTTCCTTCTATCGAGACTGGAGACTCAGTGTCTAATGCGAAGATTGACGAAAGGGGCCTTGCTTCTGCTAGTGTTAGAAATGACACAAAAGTTGCTGCTGACATGATTACATTCTTTAAGAATCGTCATAAATAGATATATATCCTGTAATATATTTAATTATCTCTCTAACTATATGGGTTAAAAAATTCATTTACACATGAAAGGTCTTTTATTATGTTGCTTTTCTCGTACTTTAGATTAATCATTGTGTATAACAAACTGATGGAGGTATACTGTGCATATATATAAGGCAGAAAAAGAAGCCGGTATAGATTTCCAGACCAATAAGTCTGGTAGTTCTGCTGCTTTAATTACTTCTAAAGCTCAGGTGTGCAATTTAGACAAATATGTCGGAGATATTTGCATAGACTCTTTGCTGTCGTCAAAATCAACCATAAACAACATAGAAGAGCTAATAGGACAAGATCAACCCGATCTAGCTCTTGTGGTCTCAATACTTGTTAGTACTGGATGGAATGATAATGACGATTTTTTTGCTCCAGCAGAAGTTTGGAAAGCCAAGACAACTCCGATACACAAGCCAATGAACGACGGCCATAAAGCCAATAAAATTCTGGGACATATTGTTAAGTCACGAGTATTAGATAAAGACGGTAATGAGATCGATTCATCTGCCCCAGAAATCTCTGTTGATGAATTTGACATAGAAGTTGCTGGAGTCTTATATAGGGCATTTCCAGAAATATCCGACAGAATAGAAGAAATCATTTCTAAGGCGAATACTGGAGAAATGTTCGTTTCTATGGAAGCGTGGTTTCCTGATTTTGCTTATGCAGTTTTGGACGAAAAGACTGGTCAGACAAAATTCATCGAAAGAACAGAAGCAACGGCGTTTTTGACGAAACACCTTAGAGCGTATGGCGGAAGTGGAAATTATCAAAATTACAAACTAGGAAGAGTTCTTAAGAATATAATTTTTGGTGGTTTGGGATTTACTGATCAACCAGCAAATCCAGAATCAGTGATAAAGGTAGCAGCAACTAAAAAGTTGACTACTGAAGAATTTGTGGGTGCTGAGTTATCCGAAATAACGGAAGGAGGTGTAGAGGAAATGGACGAGAATCAAGTAAAAGAACTTCAAACTCAATTGGAGGCTGTTAAGGCTGATTTGAAGGTAAAAGAACAGGAGGTGTCCGATCTACAAAGTGAGGCCAAGGAAGCAAAAGAAAAGGATTATGAAGGAAAGATTTCTACCTTGGAGGCCGATATCGAAACTTTGAAAAAGACTGGGGCCGAAGCAGATGAGAAGATTAAAGCTCTCGAAAGTTCTAATAGTGATCTTCAGACTAAACTCGACGAAGCTACTGTGAGAGCAGATAAGAGCGAGGCTGAATTGACGGAGATTCAAAAGAAGGAGATGGCCAAGAGTCGTTTGGCGAAATTGACTGAAGTTAAGAGCATTGAGGACGAAGAGTCTACTTTGGCAGAACTTAAAGAAATGTCAGAAGAGACCTTTGCTGTCGTGCTGAAGTATGCTGGCCAAAAAGTTTCAGATGAAACCGATGAGAAAGAGATCGACAAGTCTAAATCGGAAGAACAGGAACTGAACCAGGCGGAAGCTGCTCTAGACAATGCCGAAGAAGATGGTAGTGATCCAGACTTTAATGCGGACGGAGCAAAAGAAACCGAAGCCGATAAGTGGCTCGGAATGGCTATCGCTATGTGCGATAAAAACCCAGAAGACGTATAGAAAAGAAAGATAAAGGAGGTGAATAGGGATGGCTTTAAAACCAGATCGTGAATATAACGAAACGACCGATATTACGAATTTTTGGACTACCGCTGCCGCTGAAAAAGGTGGTTGCGCCAGTGTCGTAACTCAAGGTTCTGGAGCGGCAATTGGTGTTAATATCACCGATGAGCCAAACGTGGTTGGATATGTTGCCAATCCTTCTGGCGCTATAGCTAAGGGGATTTTGGTTCAGACTGTTTCGGCAGCTTTGAGCGCAACGAGAGATTTCGTTAACTACGAGAACCAAGAAATTAGACCAGGTGATAAGTGTACCCTAATTAAGAGGGGTTTTGTTGTAACGGATATGATTCCAACAGGCGTATCACCAACTGCTGGTGCGGCTGCATATCTCGCTGCAAGTGGTATGATTAGTTCTACGCAAGCAACTGGTGCTCCACAGATTGGTCGTTTTGAGACCACAAAGGATGCAAATGGGTTTGCTAGAGTATCTATTGATATAGGATAAGGAGGTGAAGAAGAATGAAGCGTAAAATTGTAAAACCAACAGCAGAACAAGTTGAATTATTGAAAAGAACAGGGTCTCAGAATAAAGCTGAAGCTATCGAAGCCATGCATTCACTGGCTCAGGCATTGCAGGTTCCACTGCGATCGGCTCTACTCGACGGAGACATTCTAAGCGGCATCTTCGCACCTGAAGTTCTGGACCCAAGTGCAACTGCGGAATATCCTTTGGATTTCTATCAGACCGCGCAAGAAAGTGATTACGTCGCTTATATGATTCCGAACGAAGGGGCTTTGCCGCTGAGAACGGTCGTTGGGGACGCTGTCACAGTACAGACTTTTGATGTCGGTAATGCTATCGACTGGCCTCTGAAGTATGCTCAGCAGGCTAGATGGAATATCGTTGCAAGGGCTATGGAAGTTCTTGAAGCCGGTTTCGTCAAAAAGATGAATACCGATGGATGGAGAGTCATTATAGCTGCTGGTGCTGGACGTACAGATTATAGCGGAGGTGCGCCTTTGGTATACGATACGGCCGCTACGGCGGGTCAATTCACGAAGAGACTTGTTTCTCTTATGAAGACGACCATGGTTCGTTTGTCGGGTGGAAACAGTGCTACTCCAAATCGTGGTCGGTTGACAGACCTGTTTATCAGCCACGAAGCTCTCGAAGATATTCGTGAGTGGGATTCTGACGAAGTTGATGACTTCACTCGTAGAGAAATCTTCCAGGCAAGCGAAGATGGTGGTCCAATGGCCGGTATCTACGGCGTAAGACTGCATCCTCTCGATGAGCTTGGTGTCGGTCAGGAATTCCAGACGTACTTCGATACGCTTGGACTTTCTATGGGAACTAACGACGAAGAAATCGTTGTTGGTCTCGATCTGTCTCACTCAGATTCGTTCGTTATGCCTGTCAAGAGACAACTGGCTATCTTTGAAGACGACACTCTTCATCGTAGGCAGCGTGCAGGATTTTATGGTTGGCAGGAACATGGCTTTGCGGCGCTCGATGGTCGCAGGGTTCTTCTTGGAAGTTTCTAGTATAAAACAAAATATCACTTTAAGAGCGGTAGTTTATACTATCGCTCTTTTTTTATGCGCACACTGTTTTATGGATACAATACTGTACAATATATCTTACTGTCTCGAACCATGTATTAATAACTAATGGTGTATAATTCTTCGGTGAAAGGTCTTTTAATATGAATTTGTCTGATATAGAGCTAGCTGAAAGATATTCTCTTGGAGAAAGTTGCGCTAATCTTGCGACTCTTTGCGAATGTAGCGAGACGAAGATATATTATAGATTGAAGAAATTGGGAATAAAGATCAGAAATCGATCAGAAGCAAATCAAATTTTTCCAGATTCTGTATTTGTAATTCTGTACAATCTCGGACTCTCATCTTCTCAAACTGGAGAACTCTTGGGAGTTGATCCTTCTACTGTGACAAAGAGATTGCATAAGCTTAGATTCCCTTTGCGGTCTCGCAATGTGGCTCGTAGGATTAGATATACCGATAAAGAATTTCGTGAACATTTTATGGCTCCTGGTGTCATTGAAAGCATTATGGAGATGGCTAGTTAATTTTATAGGGGGTTAAAGTGGCTTTAATAGGACAATCTATAGCTGAATTTGATTTTTTCCCAGATTCACCGCCTGCAATTGTTGGAGAATTAGTTACTGGGGGAACGGTCAATATAGAACTTTGGGAAAGTGGAAGTCCGGTTTCTATATCTTCTAGTGGTTGTAGCGAGATAGGTTCTACTGGCAGATATAGCTGGTCTACAAGTGGCATACCAGTTTTAACAGCAAGTAGGCAACAATTCCACTGGAGAATGTCGGACGGTTCCAATACCGATGAAGGTGATTTTGTGTTAATTTCTCACGAGAATAGAGATGGCGGTATGCCATCCCTAAACGACAAGTCTTCATATATCATAAAGAACTAGGAGGCATTATGGCTGCACAAGATTTGTCGATCAAGATCATACATAGGCTAACTCAAACTTCTGACTACAATCCAGAATTAGTAGAAGAATTTGTCAACTCGGCTTCCGGGGTTAATATTCAGGTTTGGGATATTACTAATGCACAGAATAATCTAATTGCAGTTTCAAACAGTGGTTGCTATCAGATAGGCGATACCAATCAGTGGGGCTGGTCAGTTGAAAACTTACAGTTTGATACAATGAAAAAGAAACAACACTACTTTTTTCGAATGATTTCTAATGTTGGAGAGACACAAGATGGAGAATTCTTGATCAGCGTACCAGAAGACGGTATTCAATCTCATTCTGATTAGGGGGAAAAGATGGCTTGGACGACAGACTTGGTGCTTATGACTAGAATTTTGATAAGCGATGTTACTGCTCCACAGACTTACAGTGATCAATACTTACAACAACTGGTTATTCTAGCTGGAATTCAGGTGGATTCAGAATTTACTTTTCCTTATACCTACACGTATGATATTAGTGCTATCACAATATCTCCAGACCCAGTAACTAGTAATGATTCTAGTTTTATGGCGCTGATTCCTTTAAAGGCGGCTTGTATTTTGACTCAGGGTGAATTCAAGCAATCTCTTGGACAAGGTATCAAGGTTAGAGATGGAGATAGTGCCATTGATACTAGCGTGAGTTTTCGTGGATATAGAGATATCTTAGAACTTGGCCCGTGTAAGTCTTATGAAAAACTAAAGTGGTCTCTCATTGCTGCTGGTTCAAGCGGTGCTGGCGTGGGCAAAGCAGTTCTTGGGCCATATAGGTCTCCAAACGCAAATTATTCTGATGCAATATCGTGGTATTACAATCAATTCCGTACTGACATTGGTGTTAGAAGAGATAGATTTTAAGGGAGAGGCTTCATATGTCTACGTCCGGAATACTAAGGTCAGACAATATTGTCTTTTATCATCCACTAGATGATTTTACAGAATATACACAACCACAAACATGGGATGGTAGTGGAACATTTATTCCTGCAAGAATAGATTCTGGTGTTTCCGCACTTTCTAAGTCTATTCTTTGGGGCACTCCCGTGTCTATAGATTCAGGAATGAATATAGGTCGAGGCGGTGCTTTATGTACTATAGACAGTAATACTGCTGTTCTTGTTGGTGTTGTCAATCCGTTCGGATCAACGCCAGTAACAGCCAAAGTAATTACTGTTTCTGGAACATCGGTTACTGTAGGCTCTGGATATACTGTCGGTTCTTCAAATGGAAGTTTTCAATTACCAAGATGCGCAACATTTGATACGGATAAGATAGTTATATTTTGGCGAAATAGCAACAACCTAAATGCTGTTGTCGGAACTGTTTCCGGTACATCAATCTCGTTTGGGACTCCTGTTGTTGGGCCGACGTATGGTCATTCCAACGGGAATATTATTTCCTTAAATAGTGTTAGTGGTATTATTACATATGAGAGATTTAGTCCGACTTACTCAATGATGGCAGTTCCAATAACTGTTTCTGGCACAACTTTGTCTTTCGGAACAGAAACACAATTGGCAGATACTACTGGTGATAGTGGTGGAGCATTTGCTTCTAAGCTAAATAATTCACAGGCTGTTTTGTCGTGGGATGAAGCAGATGGCTATTCTAGAACGGCGATAGCAACAGTTTCTGGAACAGATTTGACATTGGGGCCAAAAACTGTAATAACAGATTCTGTTGAAGGTTTTGCTGGACAAACACAAGTCTTAGTTTTAGATAGTGATAAAGTAGTTTATGGGTACAGCAGAACTACCCTTGGATTCAACACCAGAATAGGTAGCATATCTGGAACTACCATATCTATGGATGGAGAAACCCAACTAACAGCCGGGGTAACACTTGGTGGGCTTGGGTATCTTAGCGCATCTGGTTTCGTTGCTGGATATACATACAGTACTGTCGGTAGACGGGCACAGGTTGTAGAAGTGCAAGGAACAGATATTTTCGGCGGAACAGAAACAACCACAACATATGCCGGTTCAACTGGCGGTTCAATGACGATGCTGGATGATACGAAACTATTACACGCAACAGATAATGGAGACATAGCGGCTGGTCAATTAATTCAACTGGTCGATATTCTAGCTAGTACGCCAAATGATTATCCAAACGCATCTGGAGCAGATAGATTAACAGTTCTTCTATGGGAACAGAATTTAACGAACCATATCTCCGAAGTAACTATTCAAAGAGATTATCTGATAGGAATGACTTCTGGATATATTTATCTTGGAGATGCGTATTGGTCTGGCTCAAGTTTAACGGATGAAATAGCTCTTGCCAACAACGACTATCAACATTTATTTATAGCAGATTTTGAACATGTAGCTTCTGGGATATGGAATCTAAGTACTTCCATAGATGGTTCTGGATGGGTTAACCATGGAAATCAAACATCTGGCGTACAAACAATAGTATCTGGAACCGCTGATCCAAGATTTATGGTTCAAAGAGGTAATCCAGAGCAATGGTTTGATGAACTCGCCTTGTGGGCAGGCGACAAATCTACCTTTACTCAATTTACAGACACAGAACTTCAAAAGGTATATGACCTTGGAATTATATTCTCTCAAACATTGCCTAAATATGATTCAACTACATATATGACATTATATATGCATGGGCCAGAACCAGCTTCTGGATCGTCTAATTTATACATAAATGGACATGGACTATTCCCTGGATCGGGAGACCTGTATATGTTCAGTTCTACTATCTATTCCGGGACAAAAGACCTGTATGTTAATGGTTCTCCCCCACAAAGTACTGGCACAACAGACTTGTACGTTTCTGGTTCTGGCGTTGCTTCTAGTGGGAGTGGTGTCGGCAGGCCACTTGATTGGTTTATTAGATATCCAGATTATAATCCACAACTACTAGGAGTATTTGATCTACCGGCTAGTTCTGTGAATATTAACGTGTGGGACATAACAAATGGACAAAATATAAAACTGTCCATATCTAATAGTGGATGTTACCATATAGGAGATACTGGTAGGTGGGGATGGTCTACCATCTACTTGTCGTCAAATACAACAAATACAAGACAATATTTGTATTCAATGGAATCTAATGTCGGAGAAACTTTCACTGGACAATTCTTCCTTGATGTACCAGAAGGGAACAAATGGATTCATCCAAATAACCGTTCGGACTATCTTGTGTAGTGAAAGGTTGAAACATGTCATTAGCTTACTACACAGAAAAATTTCAAAGCTGGACAGCTAGTAGTCCTGGTGTTTGGGAACAGAAGGATTTATCTGCATATTTACCTTCTTCGGGAGATATTACGGCAGAAATCTTAATAGCAAACAGTAACACAGTAGATGCAACATATCCCGTTGGTGTCAGACAACTTGGTACATCTACTCCAAGGCTTGTCAATTTATTCAAATCAGAAAATGCTAGCGCATATAATTGTGTTACTATGCATTCTAATGTTGTCAGTGGAAAAGTTGAATCTCAACTTCCTACAGGATGCACTGCATATCTCTTAGGTTATTGGACTGGCGCACAATATGTAGAAAAATTTTATAATCCATCAATTTCTACTAATTTTAATACTTGGGCCAATTTAGATTTGAGCGCTGGTGTTGGCAGTGGAGCACCAATAGTAGAAGTCATTTGTGGTAGGCGAGAATCTGGTAGATATATCGGTGTTCGTTCTGTTGGCAATACAGCAGATAGACGCATAAAAATACATCAGGGTGGAGGACTTTCTAATAAATACAGTTTTTTCCAGTCTTTTGTTAAGTCTAGCGGAACTACATCAACAATAGAAAGATATGTTCAGTCTTATACCAGTATTAGGGTTCCCATAATAGTAACTATTGGTTATTGGTCTACGCCCCCTGGGGATTATATAGATAGTTTCGATGAACATATATATGATACTAACAACCCTTCTATTTGGAAAAAAGCTTTAGTCTCAGGTTTATCTTCCGGAAACGTAGCGTCGTTCGGGTGTTTTAACAATGACGCCTCCAATAGTGTAATACTTGGTATGAGAGAATCTGGTAGTGTTTTATCTAGAAATCTAACTTTGTGTGACGCTGTGGCGTCTGGCAATAGCGTAGCCGCTAATTTTCATACAAATATTTTGAGCGGGGCAGAATTTGTCAGTGATACGACAGACACTATTCAATATGATTTTACTCTTCTAGGGCATTGGGAAAATCTTATAGGACAAATTCATCCGTTAAATGATAATTGTGCTCTGTATACAAACGGAATGAATAATAGTTCTGGTCAGTTAAATTTGTATATGAATGGTTCTCTCGGAACCTTGGTTGATACAAGTGCGGATTTTTATATTTTGGGACACAGGTCTACACACACACAAAACTTGTACTATTCCGAAGATGCATCGAAGACACTTTTCAGGTCTGATTTACAGGGTGGAAATTCTACGGGAATAATTACAGAGGCCTCTGGGGCACCACGAAGCATATCTTACGATCATACAACTGAAAAAATTTATGCTACTTTTTCTAATCTAATAGATAATACCATAATTAAAAGCCTTAATCCCGATGGATCAAATACCGATCTTCTATATATATCAGGTTCAGTTCAAGCATTTGGAATAGCTCTACACGTAGAAAGTGGATATATTTATTTCACAAATATAGCCAAGGGGCATGTCGAGAGAATGGGCATAGAAATGCCGAGTGGAGAAACTGCCTACAACAGGACAGACATAGAGAATATAGTTGACTTCTTAAGTACCCCATTGGAAATAAAAATAGACCAAGTTAATGACAAACTTTATTACGTCGATGGAATAAGTCCGAATTGTAAAATTAATAGATGCGATCTTGATGGGTCCAATTTAGAAACCGTAGTCACGTCTGATAACCCGTCTCAATCCATTGGCGGAATAGCACTGGATATATTAGAAAATAAAATATATTTTGGAGTTTATGGAATCGATCCAAGGATAATGGTCGCAAACATAGACGGAACAAACAAAGAAATAGTTTATAGTGGTTTCGTGGATGTAGGACGACAACCTCTTTATTTAAGTATAGATTACTTACGAAGCCAATTGTATTGGGGTGAAAGAATAGGTCATTTGGTAGAAAAGATAGACCTTGATGGCAGTAACCACGAGATAGTTATTACTGGATCGTTTACGAACAATCGTATAGCACAAGTTTTGCCAGAGATAAAACCGACAGACATGTTTATACATGGACATCAGTCTTCGTCCGTTTCTGGCAATCTTTATCTGTATGGCAACGAACAAATTTCTTCTTCCATAGATTTAATAATAGACGGAATAGATATTAGCGTTGACAATATTGATCTCTATGTAAAAGGTTATACGGCAGAAAATGATCAAATAAATTTGTATATAGACGGCCATGAATCTGTTTTAAGTAATACAAATTTATATATATTAGGTGACGATTTTGCCTCTGTATCTGGCGGTCATTTATTCGTTCATGGTTTTGATACGGGGACATCTGGATTAAATCTATATATAGATGGTATTAATAGGTCTCTGTCTAGCATGGAATTATTTACACAAGCTTATGACATAATAAATATTTCTATCGATTTATATATTCATGCATTCAGTAAACTATCAGGATTTGTAAATTTATTAACAAAAGGTTCAGATAGCAAGACTAATGAATGTAGTCTGTTTGTCTATGGAATAGACAGTGTCGCAAACCCAGGACAAAATCTTTATATTAATGGTAGTATTATATCAAATTCACAAAATGACCTGTATCTATATGGGAAGAAACTTCATTCTGTGTCTGGCGATTTGTATACCCATGGAATATCTATTGAATCTGAGACTATAGATGCTTTCATAACCGGACCAAGTGGAAATATTAATTCTTGTACATTAATTTTGTCTGGATTTGATGTAATAACTTCTCTTGTTCCAAATTTATACATACATGGTGTTGAAAGCAAAAATGACAACATTAATCTCTTTTTACTTAATTCTGGCCAGATTATTTCTATGTCTGGAAATACGTCTTTTCTTATTAATGGATATGTTGCTAAAACTCTGGTGTCCTGTCCAACGCTAGACGCAACAGCATCCATACAGATAGGCGACGAATTAATAGAAATATATCAATCTAGGATAGATGCGCTTATTAATCAGATAGGTAAAAATGTCTACCTTGAATTTTCACCAATAATCGATCCTTGTCCCAACTGTACATATGACACTTTTAGAAAACGATCAACTGGAATATATATACCTGGTGGCCCAAGACCATTCGAAAGAGGAAGAAGATGTCCGTACTGCAAAGGTGAAGGATTTTTAGAAACAGAAGTCAATAAATGTATCAAGGCTTTAATCAAATGGGGTGTTTCTGCTAATCAAAATTTTGGGTTGTCTCTTTCTGAAAGAAAAGGTGTTGTAAGATTAAAAACTCTCTTAACAGATGCGGACGATATAGCCAGAGCAAAAACGGCGATAGTTAATCACGACATTGTCGATCAAATGAAATTACGGGTTAAATTAATTCGTGGTCCTATACCTGCTGGCTTAAGAGAAGATAGGTATGCTCTAAGTTTTTGGAAGTTGGTGTAATATGGGAATAGCATACTACGAAGAATCATTTACTACTTGGCCAGCTACAGACCCAAGCGGTTGGACCACCAAAGATTTATCTGCGTATCTTCCGACATACGATGATATTACGGCAGAAATAGTCATAGCAAACTCAAATACTGCCGTTGGTAGTTATAGTGTTGGGGTTAGAACCAATGGGTCAACCTTAGACAGAAGATTCAATCTTGTTCCGGCATTATCTAACGGAGGCGCTAATTGCGCCACAATGAATGTTCAGGTTACGAGCGGTGCCATAGAATATTATGGACCATCCGGGGTCGATTTTTACCTAGTAGGATTTTGGGCCGGTCCCAAGTATGTAGAGTTAGATACCAGACTTTCTCCTAGCGGGACAAATTCTTGGCTTACAATGAATCTGTCGGATGGCGGTGTTCCTAGTGGTGCATTGACAGAAATAATGTGTGCCCAGGGATGGGGTGGTCTGTTGATGGGTAATCGATCTATCGGTAATACGATAGATAGACGTATCCGCATGGAAATAGGCAGTGATTCTTTCGAGAGATACAATACTTGGACATCCTTTGTTCAGAGTAGCGGCTATAATGCTGCGATAGAACACTATGTTCAAACATACATTTTGAACAATAAATTTTATATATTAGGATACTGGGAAGTTCCTCCCGGAGATTTTACTGATGTCTTTCAATTGGACGAAGGAAATCCAACCTCTAACAATACATGGGAGGGCGTAGACATTTCCGGTATTCCGTCTGGAGCAGTTTGCTCTTTTGTTATGACAAATAGCGACATATCGACAAGTCGTGTATTAGGCATTCGGGAATCAGGAACATCTCTTGAAAGAAAAATAGACATAAGATTTGCCAATAATGCAACATATAAACTCGCTTGTTGTATGCATGTCATATCTAATTCTCCGATAGAAGCATTTTCAGAGGCAGCTACTGGTGTTAACGATGATTTCACACTAGCTGGATATTGGGATAATTTTGCTACCGTTCCATTACAAACTACTGTGTTTGATAATGCCGATCTGTTTATTGAAGGCATGTCTATCGGGATATCACAACAGGTTGACCTATATATGGACGGACTTGGGTCTAGTTCTGGCATAGTCAATCTTTTCACAATAAGTCATGATACAAATAATGATAATATTAATGCTTATGTTTCTGGATCAGTTCCAGCAGTATCTTCAAATATGAACATGTTCGTTTCTGGCCTTGGATTATTTTCTGACACTCTTAATTTGTTTGTAAATGGAGACATAATCAGGGCGAATAATATTGATTTATATCTTGATGGATTTAGTTCTAGTTCTGGCCTTACGAATATTTTTATAGAAGGTTCTGAGACACTAAACGACAGTCTTTCTATGTATGTGTCCGGATCAGTCAATATGTCGTCTGGTGACTTGAACCTGTATTTATGCGGAGGTTCCTTTGCGTTTGCGTCTGAAAATCTGTTTATAAGTGGTCCATTCTCCACTTCTGTATCTGGAACTTGTGACTTAATCGTTAATGGGATAGTTCCGATTCCAGGAGTCTCTTGTCCAATTTTAGACTCCACCGCTTCAATACAAATAAAATCTAGTTTAATACAAATCTATCAGTCTAGAATAGATGCACTCATTAACCAGCTTGGGAAAAATGTTTATCTTGAATTTGATCCAATAATAGAACCTTGTCCAAATTGTGAATTTGATACAATTAGACACAGATCAAAAGGTATATATATAGTTGGTGGTCCTGTTCCTTTTGAGAGAGGAAGAAGGTGTCCTTACTGTAAAGGAAATGGTTTGTTGGAAACTCCTGTAAATAAGTGTATAAAATGTTTGCTTAAGTGGAACCCTAGAGATGCTGAAAATCATGGAATATCTCTGTCCCAAGGGAAGGGTATCGTTCGTCTGAAAACGTATCTAACAAACGCAGACGATTTATCTAGAGCAAGAACGGCATTAGTTAATCATGATATTGTGGATCAAATGAAATTAAAAGTTAAGCTATTGGAAGGCCCTATTCCCGTAGGGTTAAGAGAAGACAGATATTGTATAAGTTTTTGGGAATTGTTATAATGACAAACTTTGGACTCGGATTAGATTTACCATCAAATTTTGATCGCCAATTAAAAAAGGGGATTAAGCAAGAGGGGTCTAAGAAATTTGCCTCAAGAGTTTTTGCAAAAGCTTCTATTATTTCTAAGGACATAGGTAATTTGTTGGTATATAAATTTGAATCTAGTATAGTAGCCAAAGCTCTTAGGGGACATAGTGCGACAGACCTTCCCGCACATCTTGGGTTATCTGATGCATTAGCTAACGCTTTCGTTGATGGTATGGCTGAACTGATCAGGTCTTCTGTTAAATTGTCTGCCCATTCCATTAATGGTCAAGTTGTTATAAACATTAAAGCCGTTGAAGACAACTGGGCGCAATATCTTAGTTTACCTGGCGCTGAATATATTTCTCAGAAATCCGGCATAGTCATTCCTGTTGCAAAATGGTTGCTAATTGATCCTAATATAGATATAGGACAAGCATCATATGATATAGTTTTTCTGGGTGAGTCAACGAAATTTGACGCAAGAATCAGAAAAGTATCTAGAAGTGGGAGAGCTATTATGGTAGATTTAGAAACGCTTGGCGGAAGTGGAGGGTATGTTCTTCCTAATATCATATCCGGCCAAACCGGAGAGAATTTTATAGAATACACACTTCGACAGCCAAGAGTATCAAGCGAAGCTGTTCAGTTTTTACTTAAGAGGGTGAAATAATGGCTATAAATTTTAAAGGCACAAATATTGGTGGTTTCGGAGGTTATGAATTAACAGATCAGCTTCTATACAACCTAAAATGGTTTTTAGACTGGGGCTTAGCCAATAGAGGTGCATTTGGCATATATGAATATGATTCCGAAAGTTATTTCGATGACGACGAATCCAGACTACATCCGGTGATAGATGAAAGATACACCTACGGACAGGTGTGGGAAGGAGCAGGACGTGAATGGGTCTGGGAAAGTGGCGTCACCCTTGGGAGCGGAACTGCTGATCCATTCCGTGTTTCCGGTGTTTATGTCGGAGGAAGCTTCGTACCGATATCTGATACGGGAATTTACAGACATCATATAGATTATCTGAATGGTAGAGTAATCTTTGACGAGCCACAAAATGACTCTGAAGATATCAGAGCGGAATACAGTAGACGATCTGTTCACGTTAGTTTTGCAGACAATAAAGACTTTAGGAGATTAATGCTGGAAGCCGTAGAAGAATTCTTGTCAGATAATTCTCCGTCTGGCACTCCCGCCAGAGAACATCAGATTTGGTTGCCGAGTATCTTTATCGAAATTAGGAAAGGGAGTCAGAGAGGGTTACAGCTTGGTGGTGGACAAACTAAGATAAAGGATGTTGTTTTTCATATTTTCGCAGACAATCCACAAGACAGGAATCTTTTGATGGACTGGCTAGATTATCAGAGTAGGAGTACCTTCTGGATGGCAGACCTAAATACGATAACATTTCCTTTTGATCAATATGGAGACATAGTATCTGGAACGACTAATTGGCCAAACATGGTAGCATCTAACCCGTGGAAAAAATTACGAGTGATAGAAAGTAATTCAGAGACAATTAACTCTTTAAACTCTCAGTTGTTTAGGGCTAGAGTAACCTATAGGGTTGAGATAGATTTTGGTGGAATTTAATTGGTGTATAATATTGTGACAATGGACAGAATTGGACAGAAAAGATTTATATTGAAAGGTTAGTGATATAAATGGCTCAGAACCGTATATTTTATGCGATACAAGCACTAGGTTTTGCTCCGCATGAGCAATTATGCCCGTTGGATGCAGGCAATCTGCATACCGGATCGGGTACTCATCCGTCAGGCTTTATAACAGCCCATGGCGTTCAAAGTGTTGGACTCAACACGACTTTTAATCTAGAACAGATATTTGAATTGGGTCAATTAGAGCTTTACGAAAACATTGAAGGTATTCCCGACATAGAAGTAACCTTGCAAAAGGTTCTTGACGGATATCCTCTATTATATCATTTGGCTACACCGAATGCAACGTCCGCGACTCTTGTTGGACGATCTAATGAAAGATGTTATGCCGCTCTCAACATTTATCCAGATACCAACGATAATGCATCGGGAACCCCTTTGCAGTCTGTAGGCATGTCTGGTATGTACGTTTCTACTCTGACGTATACGCTGAACGTAGAAGGCAGTTCTACCGAAGATGTTACTCTTGTTGGTAACGATAAAGAGTGGATAGCCAGTGGGTTAAATCACTTCGCACCAAGTGTTTTTGATGGTTCCGACGAACCTCTATCTATTACTACGTCTGGTGGAGTAGCCCAGAGAGAGAATATTCTGATGGGTAGCGGAGTTTCTATGGGAAGCGACGGTACTATTACAGGGGTTAGCGGGAGTCTGTTCCCGGTTGCTATAGATGGCATAGATGCCAATGGACATAATCTTGATTCGGGTGACGGATCATTTAGTGCCCACCTTCAAACTATTACTATTAGCACGGACCTTGGCAGAGACGAATTATACGAACTCGGCCGTAGAGGCCCTTATCATAGATTTGTTTCATTCCCCGTTGAAGTTACTTGCGCGATAGACTCAACTTCTTCGGAAGGCGACTTAATTGATGCCTTGGCTGATCCGCCAGGAGGCACTAATTTGTCTAACGAGAAGATTTTTGTTTGGGTGGAAGAAGGTACTCGTATTAATCTTGGAGCAAAGAATAAGTTGGCTTCCGTGACCTACGGAGGCGGCGATGCAGGTGGAGGAAACGTGACAGTTACATATAATTATTCAAACTTTAATAGCTTAAAGGTCACTCACGTCCAAGACCCTGCTGGTTTGGCAACATAGAGATCATAATATAAGCAGATTATGAATCGGGGTAGTTTTCGGACTATCCCGATTTTTTTTATTTTCAACTAGAACCATCTTAGTCTTTTATCGTATAATCACAGTAAACGATTTGAATCACATGGGTAGAAGTATTTTAGTTAGTGGAAAGGCGACAGAATTAGGCAAGATTATTGCAAATATTATTCAGATCGAATGTTATGATTCGTCTTCTGATAATTTTTCTTGTAAAAAAATCGTGGACCCGCTAGAGTCAGAAAAGAAACGAATCGACGATAATCTTAGAAGTGTTTTTGGGTAAGGAGTGTGTATGAATATAACAAACACCCACCAATACTATGACAGAAGATGTAATCTACCATTCAACATATTTTTGTATTACCGAGACAAGCAAGGGTATCGTCTATCACACAATCTGCGTCTTTCTATAGAAGACACAATAAGATTAACTAAATTTTTAAATAAAGACGAAAAAATCTCTTCGGAAACAATCATGATAAAATCAGATAATATTTTGTATTATTTTTCGTGGGACACAAATTATAATTATGTATTAATTACCACCATACCGGCTGGTATTTCTGTTTATCACCAAAGAGATAGATTTGAGTTATATGGTTTAACGGCAAAAGAGTTGTGTCGTCTTTTGTTGGTAAATTTATCAATCGAGAATCTATATGAAAATACTACTGACGAAAATGCACAGACCAATTTTGCCGAAATGATAAAAAATAAAATGAACGACAATTTAAGGAGTGTTTTTGGATGAGAAAAATAGGTAGTTTCAAAACATCTCTTGGTCTTGTGACCATAGCTTTCGATACGAATGATTTAGTAGAACAAAAAATCAGAGGATTATGGTGCGAACGTAGAACATTTTTGTGTACCACCAAATTTGAATGGCTAGCAGGCAAGGAACATATTAAGTCCCTGTATGATGTAGGACTTTTCCACGAAGGCGAAATTGCCATCATAGCAGATGAAGACTTTTGGTTACAATTGAGTTGCGAGATTCTTATCATGGATCACCAGAATATTTACTTAATTTTGATGGATAAGGTTTGGAAATTGTGTATAATATAGTAGACAACGAAAGCAAGCAGACGCCGAATTCGTTTAGTTGCGCCACCTTGCCGGAGTTCGTTACCTTAGTGACCTGGGGGCTATGAACTAGCCCCCTTTTTTCATGGAACCGGCATGAACAGAAAATGGTCCGTTATCATACCGTCTATTGTGTTCCTCGCATCAGTCTTCGATTTAATAGTTACACTCAAGGCCGAAAGAATATACGAACATTTCTATGAAGCTAATCCTGTCGTAAGATATGTATGGCAGGAATGTGGAGACGATGGAATTATAATATTTAAGATGACACTCACTTTGTTGTCCTGCTTTGCTTCTTGGTATGTTCTATTTTACAAGAATAATATTTGGCAAATTTTCGTTGCTATTTTTGATTTATCGATTTCTTTTACTCTCATTCTTTGGTGGATTATTTGGTTTTTTTTAAACACGCCTCTATAAGATTCGTATAATGATGTGTCGTCTATTATTGCGGAAGAACACAAAAGGAAAACTGAATGAAAAATGAAGTAAGTGACAGGTTTGTAGATTCTACGGCAGAAACAATAAAATTCGAAAAAGATATTCCGGCACGCTTATTGAAAGGTTGTACCTTTAGACATTATGGAATCAATGACCCATCGGGACTTTGTGATGGTGGAGATTATATTGATGAGGTGCAAATAAGGATAGACGACGACCATGGCAGTGTATATGTTAGTGTTAGGCCGAATGAACGCGGAGATTGGTGGTATCTTAAGTTGTCATGGGAAGATTTTGCTAAATGGTTTACTAATTGTGTCAAAAAACACAAGCTTTCTGTTAAGGTAGATTAAGTTGCACATCACAAGATTGGAGATATAAATGACAATAGAAGATGCTAAAAGAAAAGTAGACGAAATTATTAGGTCGAGTGGAACAACACATCCAAAGATTTCAGTAGTGCAATTGGCTGGTATAGTTAAATATCTTATAGGCGCACTAGATAGAATCAAAATGCCGAAAACGACTGTGCTTAGTACGCTTCCATATGACAAGGTTGAAATTGATCCACAAAATCAACTTAATAGAACTCCACCTTTGACCCCAGATAGAAAAAGATATTTTGATCAACCAAACAAGGATGGAAAAGAGGAAAATCCACTTCCTCCGATCCCACCGGAGACAGAATAATGTGTCAAATAAAAGAACATACGTGTGATGTCGTACGAATCAAACTTGAGAATCATCCAAATGCAGATGCGCTTAGCATAGTACATGTTAAAGATTTTCAATGTGTTGTAAAAACATCTGATTGGAAGGATGGGGAGTTGGCTGTGTACATCCCCCCAGACAGCGTTGTTCCGAACACAAAACCGTTCGATTTTCTCAACGGTAATACAAGGATCAAGGCGAGAAGACTTCGGGGGGAATGGTCTATGGGATTATTGGTCCCAGCCCCAGACGGAGCTAAGGTGGGCGACGATTACATGGAGTGGATGGGTATTACACACTACGATCCTCCGATTAAGAGCCATTTTTCTACTGGGGGAGATAACACAAATGCGCCACCAGGGTTTATCCCAAAATATGACGTTCTGAATTTTCGAAAATACGCGCAAGTATTTCAGGATGGAGAAGAAGTTGTCGTGACAGAAAAAATTCACGGAGCAAATACTAGATTTGTTTGTCACAACGATCAAATGTTCTGTGGATCAAGGAACAACTGGAAAAAAGAAGACCCTAATAATCTATGGTGGAAAGCTTTGAATCAAAATCCAGCGCTCGAAGCATGGCTAAGACGCAATCAGGATTATGTAGTTTACGGGGAGATTTTCGGGAATGTTCAAAGTCTAAAATATGGTGCTACAAATGGTCAAATATTTTTCGCTGTTTTTGATATCATGAAAAATAATCAATGGCTTGACTACGACGAAGCACACGAGATAGGTAAACCTTTGACTTGGGTTCCGTTGGTTTTTCGTGGTCCATTTAACAAAGAGCAAATACTTGAGTTTGCCGAAGGCGATAGCATCTGGCCAGAAGCCAATCATCATGCAGAAGGTGTTGTTGTAAAGCCTGTGAAAGAGAGAACAGAAAGAAAAATAGGCAGAGTTCAGTTGAAGGTAGTAGGGAATAGATATTTGAGCAAAAGTTAAAAGGAGAAAAAATGCCGTACATATCCTTAAAAGATAGACAAAAATACGACCAATATATTAATGAGATTGCAAATTCTTTGTTGAAGTCTGAGAATAATGATGTTTTAAGCGGAGCAATGAACTACATACTTTTCCGTCTTGCAAAAATCCTGTGCGATGTTGATTCTGGTGGTTCCAGGAGCTATGCTCGAATGGCCGTTGTGTCTTCTGCTATGTCGGAGGCTCAAGCAGAATTTAGGCGAAGGATTATGGCTCCGTATGAAGATGAAAAGATAGAACAAAACGGTGATGTTGTATGTTAATTTTTTTGGAGAAATCCAGCAAAAAAGATTATATTAGTTTGCCCCTGTCTTCTAGAGGCCTAGGATGCTGGTTTTTCATGCCGGTGACGCGAGTTCGAATCTCGCCAGGGGTATTTTGAAAGGGGAAAAATGATTAGGTTAGAATACAATGGTTGTGAGGTTAAGGTTAAATTTTATCATAAAACATTAAATGCATTAGAGGTTGAATGTGTGACTGGAATCTCTGTCGACAGTCCAAGGAGATGCACCTATGCTCAAATAGAGATTGGACACAACAAAAGAGTGTATCAGGGAATTGCCGTTTGCCATTCATTGGACAATTTCTGTAAGGCGACAGGAAGAAAAAAGGCCTTAGAAGATGCCATCTTTTCTCTTAATAAAGAATTGAGAAAAGTTGTCTGGGAAGCCTACGGACAACAAATAGGATTTTAGGAGACAGCTATGTCTTATACCTATTGTGTTTTTGGAGCAGGACGACAAGGTGTGGCTACGGTCTACGACCTAATAATCAACTGCGAGGCTAGCCGTGTCATATTGTGTGATCCAAACCAAAAGGTATTAGACGAAGCTAAGAATAGACTCGATGATCTTTTGCCAGAAAATAAATGTCCTATCGATACGTTTCAGGACGTATCATTAAAGGTTGATTTCAGTAGGGTGGACGTTATTCTTAGTTGCGCTACGTGGTCCGCGAATTTAGGCTTGGCTAGGTTCGCTGCGACATACAATGTTCCATACTGCGACCTGGGAGGAAATCCACATATCGTGACACGACAGGGATTGATAGATACTCACACAGCCATTGTTCCTGAGTGCGGATTATCTCCAGGTATCTCAAATATATTGGCTATGGGATTAGCCAAAGAAGGTTTCCACGAAATACAGATTAAGTGCGGCGGAATACCCGTAGGGACATCTAGGGGTAATGACCCCCTAGAATACAAGCTTACTTTTGATGTAATGGGTCTAATAAGTGAATATAGTGGCGTGGTCCCTACTATTCACGATGGACGAATAGTGAACAGAGATACTATATCTAGAATAGTCCCGTATATACGACCAGACGGATCGAAATATGAATGTTCATATACGTCGAACAACTCACTCGCTGTGGTACAGTCGTTGTTAAATGCTGGCGTAAATAATTATGAATACATGACAATAAGGTATCCAGGTCATTGGGATAAGGTAAAACAATGGAAAACTCTTGGATTCCTACAAGGAGACGATGAGTCAGACGCAACACTCGCAGATATTCTGAAACGTAGGCCTGGACTCAAATATAACAGAGACACAGACGAAGATAAAGTGATATTATCTATAGTAGGGAAAAATGGTAACGATTTTGTTTGTGGACTTTATGGATTTGATATAGTCGTGTATTCAGATTGGAAAACTAAATTTTCAGCCATGGAAATGATGACTTCCTGGGGGATAACCATGGTGGCTCATTTCATTGCTTCTAACCCGTCTTTGGTGCCAAAGAGATTTTGCACTCCAGAAAATTTTGTTCCATCAGAATTTATTATGAACGGTATTAAGAAAAGAACTGGAGACAAGTAAATATGAAGATTTTTATACTAGAAGACGACCCCAATAGAATGAAGACATTCAAGAAAGCCTTGTCTGGGCATTCAATAGACCATGCGACCAACTGCGAAGAGGGAAGAACAATAGTATCGTCGAACACCTACGATCTTATCTTCCTTGATCATGACCTGGGAGGGGAGCAGATGGTAGATTCTTCTCACGAGAATACTGGTTATCAATTGGCTAAATTCATGAAAGAGAACGGATACAACACCGAAGTCCCATGTATTGTTCATTCGTGTAATCCAGACGGGGCAGATAATATAGCATCCCTTTTGTGTCATGCTGTTAAAATCCCTTTCCCTTTTATAGATTTTATTAAAGTGTTATCGTATTTTGGGTAATGTGTATAATTGATAAGGTAGGAATATGGAAAAAGAAAAACCAGATCAGACTATTTTGGATTCAATCGGCAGTCCTAACGTATGGACCCCAGCAAAAGAAGATGCTTGGCATGAGCAGTTGAATAAATTGTCTTCTGGTGCCATATATCAAAGATTCCCACCATTGAAAAAGCCTGGGAATGTTCGCAGGCGTGGAAAATCTAGTGGATGGACATAGAAAGAGGTGCGAGATGCGATTTTTGAGTAAGTTGTCTTTTGTTGCGATTTTGTTTGTTGGAGCAGCTATTTTGTCTGGTTGCGATAAATCCAAGTTTTTGGATGTTAGTGTTGGGGATTCGGCCAGCGTTGTATGTGTGAGAGGCACTGATCTTTGCTGGAACGTGGAAGTCGGAAAAGACACTTTAAATTAAGGTGTAACAAATGACTGATTGGAACGAAGAATTGAAGAAGGCGAGCGAGAAGGCCATGGAGGGCACTTCCGCCATTATACGTAAGGATGGTCCATCAGATAAACCTTATTGTGTTTATAGTGAAACAACAGGAAAAAAGTTCGGTTGTTATCCCAGCAAAAAGAAAGCCCAAGAAAGACTCAATCAGATAAAAATGTTTAAACACATAAAGGGAGAAAACGCCAATGGTGAATGTGAAGGTTAGCTGAGCCATACCAGAGACATATTTTAGGGGGACTAAGGTGCAAGCGAACTACAGAGAATTAAAGGGTTATAAATATGAATTGGTAGAAGATTACAGAGTCGTTATTCCAATTTTTGGCATGAGTATCGACCACAGATTTATCCAACTACATCCTAGTGGCTTGCTAATTATTAAAAAAGAATATGCTTGGGATGGGCCAAGTGGGCCGACGATAGATACTCCAACATTCATGAGAGGTTCTTTGGTCCACGATGCGCTTTACCAATTAATTAGATCGGAAGCCTTAGACGTATCTTTTAGAGAACAGGCGGATAAGATACTTAGAGATATCTGTTTAGAAGATGGCATGAATAGTATAAGGGCTTGGTACGTGTATTGGTCTGTTAGACTGTTCGCTGCCAACTGCGCCAAACCAGGGACACAAAAGCCATATAAAGTTTATAGTGTGCCATCTAAAAAATAATAATATTAGGAGATTCAATGTGTCTAAAAGCAGTAGTTGGATTCAAACTTTTACAGGCAAACAATTTTTTCTAGAAACAGCAGAGACAATAGACATAGAAGATATAGCTCATTCCTTATCTATGACATGTAGGTTTAATGGTCATTGCACAAGATTTTATTCTGTAGCAGAACACTCCATACGTGTATCGGACATGTTGAGTGCCGATCTTGCTCTTTGGGGTCTTATACACGATGCGGCAGAAGCATATATCGGAGACATTCCTTCTCCGATCAAAAGAAATCTAATGTATTATGCGCCAAATGAATATAGTACCAGTATCAAGACTGTTGAAGCGAGAATAATGAGAAAAATTTCTGAAAAATTTGGTCTCAGATGGCCAATGCCAAAAGAGGTTACACATGCTGATTTAGTTATGTTGGCAACAGAAAAGCGAGACCTGATGAAACAAGAACCTGCTCCATGGCTACCTTTACCGGACCCACTAGAGGAAAGGATAGTAGTTACAATGTGTCCACAAGAAGCTAAAGAAAAATTTCTTAGATTATTCAGAAGTTTTAACAAGACATACAGATAATTAGCCTATGAACAAAACGTCAGTCGTAAATATACGCAGAAACGAATACGATATCTATATTGGAAGACCAAGAAAAGGTAGTATGGATGATGGATATTTTGGGAATCCATTTAGCATAACAAGCGATGGAGGTCGTAGCAACGCTATCGAATTGTTCAGATCATATTTTGTACAAAGAATCAATAACGATACAGAGTTTGCTACGAAAATAGAATCGTTGCGAGGTAAGACTCTTGGGTGCTTCTGTAAACCAAAGCTATGCCATGGAGACGTTATAGCGGATTATCTGGATAGAAAAATGAAGGTTGTTGTCTGCGGAAGTCGTAAATGGTTAAATATTGAAATTATTAAAAAGCGTTTGACAAAGCTATCTTGCAATGCTATAGTAATAGAAGGTGGATGCGAAGGTGCTGATTTAATGGCGAGAAACATCGCTTTAGATGTTGGTTTAGAAATTGTAGAATTTCCAGCAGCATGGAAAAAATATGGTAACTCAGCAGGACCGATAAGGAATATCAAAATGCTTGATACTAGACCAGAACTGGTGATAGCATTCCATAATGACATACAAAACTCCAAGGGCACCAAACATATAGTAGGAGAAGCTAGGAAAAGAGGAATACCGACAGAGGTCATACGGAGTATAATATAATATGAAAATTCTATTAGACATAGATGATACCGTCTTTATTCGTGGCGATCTTCATCCTTCTTGGTCTGATTTCGTGGAATTGGTAAAGAGAGAAGATTATCGTGTTGTTGTGTGGTCCTCTAACGAAGACGGCTTGGCTATAGCAAAACTTATGGGATTTGATTTTGTGTCTAAAAATGAATATGATTCACATCCATTAGCAAAGGTGTTAATAGATGATTGCTGCGACTTAAATAAACAATGTTGTCGAGTGGAAGAAACATTCGAATCCTTGGATAGCTTTATGGAAAAATACGACAGAGTGTAGCTCAACTGGCTTTAGAGCGCCTGGTCTGGAGCCAGGAGGCTGGGGGTTCGAGTCCCTCCACTCTGATTGATGTCGATATTTTGGATGTAGAAACAATGGATTTATCTTGTGTGCATACTTTTATATGGGACATGCAATCGCGGGGTATAGACCCCAAAGATGTCGCCTATCTTCTGGTAAATGACGATGATTACATAGATTTACTCAAAGATTATCAAGGGAAAAATTTTGCTCAAACCACCTTTAGTTCTTCGTCCGATTTCGTATTACATGGAATACCAATTATAAAAAGTCCAGTGGTCGGTAAGGCAGAAATCTTTACAGTGATGAAAGATATGATAAATACATATGGAAACAATGCAATATTCCAATACGATATTCCTCCTGTAGTCCCGACCAACAAAAAACCAGAACAACAAGAAAAAAAACAAAAATCAGACAAGAGAATAATAAGGCTTTAGGGGAGGTAGCTCAATGGGAGAGCATCGGCTTTGCAAGCCGGAGGTTGCGGGTTCGAGTCCCGTTCTTTCCATACCCCTGGTGGCGGAATGGCAGACGCGACGGTCTTAAAAGCCGTTGTCAAAAGACGTGTAGGTTCGAGTCCTACTCAGGGGATTAGCAGAAAGGAATCTTATGGCAACAGAACTAGCCTTGGCAAAACAATCAATGAATAAAACTATTTCTATTCTAAGAGAAAGAACGACGGGAATAGACAACAATGTCAACGATATACTCGTATCTACGGTATTCGTTTCTATAAATGGACAAAAAACAGCACTGAAAGAACTTAGTGCAATAAACCAAAATACGAAAACAAGGACAATAAGTATTATACCATATGACAGGACTATGTTACCAGAGATTACCAAAGAATTGATCCGGCAGGGATTTGACGCCTATCAATTTTCTCCAACAAATATATCTGTCAATATACCTTTGCCGTCTGGCGAAAACTACAAGAAGGTTCTTGCGCATATTAAAAGTCTTGGAGAAGAAGCCAAAGTAGCAATTCGGAATATTAGACGTAAGTATATGAAAAAATGCGACAGAGAAGAACTTCAGAAAGTAACCGATAATTCTATAAATAGAATAGACGAAATAATAAAAAGAACTTAGCAGACTGGAGATTGTATGACTAAGAAAGCGTATAGTTTTGGAGATAATAGATTAAAGAGAATTACAAGATTTTTGTATAAGTGGTTGTTCTGTGCGTGGTTACACAAAAAGAATCGTTGTAGTCCTTCTAATCCAAAAAGTTGGCATTGCACCAAGTGTCATCCGTGTGGAGAAGAATTTGATTTGGTTTCAGGAAACAAGAGAATGAGATGGTTATAATTGTTTGGGCTGGTAGCTCAATGGGTAGAGCGTCCTGCTATTCCGATGATGGCTCGTAAGAGTCAGCTTAGGTTCAGGAAGGTTGCGGGTTCGAATCCCGTCCAGCCAATTTAAAACACACAAAGTAAACTAGAATAGAACAAAAAAGGAAATTGCAGTTAGTAAAATACTAAGTATAGCATTTACTGTAGTCTATTTTAGAACTTACATTATGGAAAGTTGTCTATACGGGGTTTAATATGGATAAAATAGAACAAAATGTTTTGGATGGATTAATGGTAGCGTGGAATAACTTTGTTAAACTAAAATCAACACATCCAGACGACTTAAACGACTTTCGCAGATCATTGCATGAATGTGAGCGTATTATTGGTATGCGACAATTAAGAAAAATTGATCCAGATAGGTGGATAACTTTAGAAAATGTTGATGAATGAATGTTATGGATCATATGAACGCATATATCAAAGAGAGAGACGATTACGTAACTAGGGGATTGCTCAGATGCGACGATCTCGATGATCTTAGAGTCTATACATATACTAACTCGTGCAAACATTGGGATTACATTACTATGAACAGCAGAGGCATAATTGTTAATAGGAAAACAGGTGAGATAGTATCGCAACCCTTTCCCAAGTTTTTTAACATGGGCCAAAGACAGGAGACTCAAGAACATAACCTCCCCTGGCACGAAGGTTTTAGAATTTTTGAAAAATGTGACGGATGGCTTGGAATTTTATATAGACATAACGGGCAGTATAAAATAGCTACGAGAGGGTCTTTCAAGAGTACTGGGGCTTTATGGGCTACTAAGATTCTTAATGAATGTTATCGTCTAGATGGTTTACCAGACGAAGTAACTTTGTTGTTTGAACTTATATCTCCGTTAACTAAAATAGTTGTAGATTATGGGCAACGAGAAGATTTAGTTTTACTAGGAGCATACAATAGACATACAGGAGAAGAATACCAATGGGACCAAGTACAGTCGTGGGGAGAAGAGTTCGGATTCCTCACTGCAAATTCGTGGCCGAAAGAGTATCTTGGATATTGTAGGGGACTTCTAAAATCTAAACCAGGAAATGAACTTGAAGGGTTCATAATTCGTTTTGCTAATGGTCTTAGAATAAAAATAAAATCAGAAGACTACTTTAGAAGAAGTAAGATTTTACAACAAATAAATCCGCTTGGTATCTGGGACATAATGCAAAATGGTAATTTACCAGAATATATCTGGAATATGGTTGATAAGGACTACCACGAAGATATCGAGAAAATATATCATACTCTTGCATCCAGATATCGGACCATAAGAGAAGAAATAGATAATCAATACAAGGTTTGCACAGGTGCTTCCAGTAGAAATGTTTTTGCTAAAATAGCTAAAACAATGTCCCATGCACCAGCCATGTTTTGTCTCCTAGACAAACAAGACAACAAAGTGGATGAATATATTATGAAAAAGATACGACCCAAAAATAATATTTTGGAGAACGAATAATGAATGTTGGGAAATCTGTTTGGTTAATTTATGATATAAAATGGAAATGTATAGCTGATAGCAGTGAAAATGGATTGCCATTAATTTTTGATAACGAACTTGATGCAAAAGATGTCGCATCAGAAAGAAAGACGTGGATTGTCGTACAAGCCGACATTGTCCCAAGAGGGATAGAAGAATGTCTTGGTGAAAAAATCATAACAACTAATCTTTTATGTTTTGAATGCGGTGAAAGACCTGGGATAGAATGTGCTGGTAGAAAATTGAACGAACCAACTCGTTGCCAAATTTGTCTATACAGGTTCCTCAAAATGGACAATAATGCTGACACATTAAAATAAGTGACGGTAAAACTATCCATCTAATAAAATATTGTAAAATAAATTGCTAAGCGACCAATATTGGTCGCTTTTTTTGTGCGCATTGTGTATAAACCTAGTGATGGTGAATCTGTATAGCCTTCGTTTCTAGGTTGATTCGGAATCTATGCAGCCTTATCGTACTGGGAGGTATGAAATGAGTTTAGTAACTGACAATTGGGCGAGTAATCTCAATCCTACTCCAAAAACTTTCAAGATGTATAAGACACTTTCTGTAACCGCCGTTTCTGGCTCTGCTGTTACAGATACACAGAATTTTTTCAACAAGGATTGTCCGTTTGATGTAGATGTAATTGGTTTTGAAGTTCATTCTGTTTCCGTTTCTGGTGCTGGTTTTAACGGTAGTGGATCAAATCTTACAGTAGCACTTCAAAGTTCTGATGAAGTAGATACGTCTCCTGCGCAACCGACTTCTGTTTCCTGGGACAATATTATGTCTGTTGATGCTTCTGGTAAAGTTGCAAGTACCGACAAGATGCTTCTTCGTGCTCCAGCGAATTCTGGCGATGTCATAAATGCCAGTCTAGATAAGACATACGTTTCTGTACCTGCTGGAGGGTCTCTGAGAACGACTTTGTCTGCACAGGCTCATGATGCTATAGGCGCGGCTGGATCAACTCCTGTACAGCTTCTGGCCATCGTAGAATGCATTCCTACTCAAGTTAAGGATCAGCGATACTTCTAGGTCGTTAGCACAAGAACAGACTCATATGGGAGCCTGGAGCTTTGCTCTGGGCTCCATTTTTTTATGGTGTATAAAACGATGGATAGACAAGGCTTCGGTCTGGATAGCAGTACCACTTTATTTGGGACTGGGAAGACATACTATGAACAACGACGAAAAAGAACGAATTATTTCCAAAATAATTTGCAGTGAAACCATAGCGAACGTAAGAAGCCGGAATGGATCACTTCTATCTTTCTCCCTAAAAACCCCAACCCCAAAGCAACAAGCAAAATCTTCGTCTGTGTACGAGAAAGCGTTTGAGCAGGCTATTCTGTCTGGATTGCTAGACAAGGAAAGTTTGCTGATTAATATGATTGAAATTGGGAGATGGACAGAAAAGAAAGAACAAGAAATCAAAGGCTTACAGGAAGATATTTACAAGATAAGGCGTAGTCTGTTGGATTTTATATTCAATAAAACCAAGCTAGAGAAAGTACGCTCTCTTTTGCGTCGTGCTGAATCTGCATTAGTTGAAAGATTGTCTGCTAAGCATGAATTATTATCTACCAGCGCAGAGTCTCAAGCCATACTAGAACAACAAAGATATTTGATTAGGCATATTACATACAATGATGACGAAACTTTGGTGTGGTCAACAGATAGCAATTTTGACAATTTCGGAGATATAGGTATTATTATACAATTATGCACATTTTTCTTTCTCGAATCGCATTTTTCTAGTAAAGTTATCAGAGAATTGGCGAGGTCACAGCAGTGGAGAAGCTACTGGGAAGTTGCTAAAGTAACCAATCAATTGTTTGAGAATCCAGTATCTCATTGGTCTTGGAACCAGAAGGAATTAGCATATTGGTCTACTATTTACGATTCAGTCTACGAGGCGTATGAAAAACCATCAAAGTCAGTAATAGGAGACGACGACTTACTCGATTCTTGGTTCATTAGACAGACAGAAAAAAATGATAAGACCAATAAGTCCAGTTCTATTCCTCAATCTAATAAAAGCGGTAGAAATGAAATGTTTATTATGACAGACAAAGCTGGAGCTAAAGAAGTCTACAATATGAACGATCCAGCTTCTAGGGTACGAATAAAAGCGAAACAAAAAATGTTAGCTCAGAAAGGGTCTGTTAAAGAACAACATATGCCAGATAGTCAGAGAGAGATGCGGGAATCTTTGTTAGCAAAACAGAGTAGACATGTAAAAGACATACGTAGCAAAAGGTAATATCATGACACGCAAAGAAAGAGAATTGTATAATCTTCGTGAAGACAACAGGAGGCGTCAAAATAGTAGGCTTTCTGAAGATTCTAAAGATAGATTGAAAAAAATCTCTGACAAAAAATTTAGAACCTGTTTTGTGTTTGCAATATGCGAGTTTGAAAATGCTTTTGGAGAACAGATATGGGGACACGGGCTTGATGAATCCCAGTTAACAGAACAGCAAAAACAAAATAGAGAAAAATGGGCGAAAGTAAGGAAGAATATTCTCGATAAAGGCAATACTCAGTCGCGTGCTCTGAGTATGGAAATCGATTTACATAGGGTCGATTTCATGGGATATAGGATAGAATTTGGAGGAAAGTTAAATGACTCAAGAAAATGAACGATTTTTTGTTCAAACTATGAACACGAATAATGAGAAGATAAAACTTACCGTTAAAATGCCAGGACATAAACTCTTACAAGACGCACAGATGGTTTACAATGTTGCTATGACAGCTTTTATTAAACAAAGTGCTAACGGAGAAAGCTTGCTGTCAAGGGATCAACTAGAAAGATATTTGTCTGAAATTGGTGTTTGGACCCAAGATGATGCAAAGAAATTTCTACAATTACAAATAGAACTGAGAGAATGTGAATTAAAGTTAAAAACAGGGGGAATGAAAGTATCAGAAGCGAGACAGCTTGCCTTAAGGATGAAAATAAAGAGAAACATGTTATTCTCTTTGTATACAAAGCGTTCTCAGTTCGACAGTATAACGATGGAGTCAATGGCGGAAAACAAAAAATTCAAATTTTTAATAACCAAGTGTGTATTTTATGAAGATGAAGATGTCTTGTTTTTCAAGAACATCGAAGACTATGAGAATCGACAAGAAGAGAAAGCTGTTATAGATGTTACCACTGCTTTTGCTGGTCGGATGTATGGATATCAATCTGATCATGAATCTAATTTGACAGAAAACGAATGGTTAAAAAAATACGGTTTTTCTGATGACCAGGGACGTCTTGTTGATGATTGTGGCAGATTAGTAGATGAATCTGGTCGACTGATAGATGAAGAAGGAAGATTTATAGACCAAGATGGTAATTTTGTGGATAATCAAGGTAGGCGCATAGATCAATATGGAGAGTTTGTGATTGAAAATCCAAAACCATTTATAGATGATCTTGGGGTAACAAAAAAAACAAGGACTACGAAAAAGAAAAAGACAAAGAAACAAAATAAAAAAATAATTACAAAGAAGTAGGTGGATTAAGTGGCTTTTATTATAGATGCAAATTTAAGAATTCAAAAGGTCTTAGGGCTCCAACAGGTCAAACAACAGCTTGCCAATATTCAAGTTGGTGGAATTGGACAAATAAATAAGGTTGCTAGCGGCCTTGGACTTGTAAGCAAAAACGCTTCTGGTGCTGCTGAAAAAATCTTTTCTGCATCCAAGGCCACAAAGAATCTTGGTTCGGCTGCTGGAAAAACTGGTTCACAATTAAAAGATGGTGCCAATAAAGCGAAAAATTTTGGAGACCAAATCTTTCTAGCGGGAAAAAGATATGCCGCCTTCTTGAGCGCAACGGTTGGTGCCTTTAAGGCATTTCAATTAATTTCAGAAGGTGCAAAATCTGTTGTTGAATTTGATCAAGCACTAGTTTCCTTGGCCCAAATAATAGGTACTACCGTTGACAATTTAGGCAATCTACGTCAACAATTTTTAGACTTATCTGTTGCTACAGGTACCAGCGCCTCTGATATTGCTAATGCGGCTAAGTTGTTGGCTCAGGCCGGATTTAGAGGGAGAGAATTAACAGAAGCTGTTGAGCAATTAGCTAAGACTCCGCTAACACCAATCTTCGAAAGTATGGAACAAGCTGTTGCTGGTGCGGTCGCTGCACTAGAGCAATTTTCTGATGAAGGATTAACTGTCGAAACCGTCTTCGATAAACTAACAAAAGTATCTAATAATTATGCCGCATCTTTCCCAGATATTATAGAAGGTATTAGGAGAGGTGGTTCTGCGTTTCAGGCCATAGGTGGTAATCTAGACGAATTTATCGCAGCTTTTACAACCATACGATCTGTAACACAAGAAAGCGCATCTGCCGTAGGAACATCGCTCAAGACGATATCTAGTCGTTTGGCTGATCCAAAAATTATTGATTTTTTACAGACTAAAAATATCAGGTTAATAGAGGAGGGTCAATTTGTTGGACCAATCGAAGCAATCAGAAGAATTGGAGAAGGTCTTGACAAAGTAAAGACCACCCAAGAGGCGGTAAACATAGCAACGCAGCTTGGTGGTAGAAGACAGATTAGTCGTTTTCTAGCTTTAGCTAAAAATGTTGATACTTTTAACGAAATTTTAGGAGTTTCTGAAACTTCTTTTGGTGAGTTTGATCGAGTTGCAGAACAGGGATTACAAGCTGTCAGCAAACAAATTGATGTTTTAATTTCTCAGGCGAAGAAATTAGCTATAGATTTGGGTTCGGATTTATTTTTGCCTGTTATTAAAGGCCTAAACACAGCAGCCACTGCTGCAATAGGGCTTCTTGACGCATTAAAACCAATTATTCCAGCTTTGGGAACTATCGGTGCCGCCTTCGCCGGAGGTGCTCTTTTTCGTGGTTTGAGTGCTTTTGGCGGATCACAGATAGGTCGCTTAGCTGGTCCAGCAGCTTTTTCTGCTGCTGGTGGTCGTAGAGCGGGTGTTACTGCTGGTATCACAGCCAGTCCTTTTGCTCAAGCCGGACTATTAATTGCTGCATCAGAAGCCGCTGCTTCATTGACCAAAACAGCTTTGGGAGCAGATTCATTTACTGCCACGTTAATAACATCCATAGCCAGCATTACTGCTGCCATAGCTTTGTTTCGAAATCAAACAATCGCGCAATTTGCTGCTGGTGGCGGAATTTTTACAAGTCTAGGTAAAAAGGGTATACTTGGTGGTCTAGCTGGTTCTCTTGCTACGATTGGTACATTAGCTGTTCCTTTAGCCTTATCTCAAGCGAATAAAAGCGCCAAAGAACTCTCCGATAAAATAATTGACAGTGCAATACAATCAATATCAGAAATACAAATAGATAAAACTGATCCGAAATCAGTGACTGATGGAGTTGGCAAACTTTTTGACGTTATCACAAATAGTGTAGATGAATTGACTAACGGAGTAGATATCAAGCAAAATCCAAGTATATTGAAATTTTTTGAAGGTGTTTCTAGGGCTATTGGAAATGCTTTAGAAGGGGATTTTTCAGGGCTCGTCAGTAGGGGCGGATTAACAAGAAGAAACGTAGATAGTCAAATACAAAAATTACTCAAACAAAGTTCTCAAATTACCCAGATATTGATTGACAATATTGCAGCAGACCTTGGTGATTCCGCGCAACAAATAGCAAGACCGGGAAGGGTTCAGTTAATACAGCAGGGCGTACAAAATGGATTAACAGTTGAAGAATCTGCGCAATTTGCTTCTTCTATAATAGAATCTGTTGGAGGAATAGATGCATGGACAGAGAAAATTAGGAAAAGTGCTGAGACTATTGCCAAAGAGACCAAAGAAAGAGAAAAGGTTTCTAATCTTGTAAAGAACTTTCTCCCAAATAGATTAGTTGGACAACTTTCGCAGTTCTCAAAAGCTGTTGATAAGACAGTTAACAGTATCAATAATTCTGCCCAATTGTTTCAGTCTCAAATTGCTGAGATAGCCGGTGGTATTAGAGCACCTTCATTTGATTTTCAATTTAATGATTTGCAGGTCAAAGATTTGATCCAGACTGGTGGTCTTAATGATTTATTTCAATTTACGCCAGATATACCTAAGTTTGTTGGAGCCTTTTCTGAGATAGAAAACTTGTTAGATCAATTCGTTTTGAGTGTTAGCAATGTTTCTGTTCCTAATGTAGACATATCTTCTACTATAGATCAATTTTTTGCTTCTCAGAGCAATGTTCCCCAAACTGTGAGGGATAATTTTGAAGAATTTTTCACCACAATAGGCAATGATCTGGCCAGCGTATCTACTGGTAAATTTATAGACGCCAACAAGATTAAGGAAAGATTCAGAGAAGAGTTTCAAGATATTGGTGCTGGCGCAACAGATTCTGTTGTTCAGTCCGTGAGAGGATTTTTGCAAGCGACGTTTAAGCAAATAGAAGATGAAGCCAATAGATTAGCAACGGTGAGACAATTTGAAATTGCTGCACCTGTGCGTCCAGAATCTCAAGCCGCTTTCCTTGAGCAACAATTGCGAAGGGTTGGTATTACTGCTCCTTCTAGAACCCAAGGGAATCAGGTAAGAGGAACTATAGAAGAGCTAGACCTTATTAGAAGAGAATTGGAAAGTCGTTCTGGTCCAGGCAATATTCCTGGCAGACTACCAACTCCTGGAGTAGGCTTTTTCAGAGGAAGAGACCAAAGACTTGTCGATATTGCAGGAAACGAAAGAGTTAGACAAGAGGTTAGGGATCAGTTTAAGGGTATCATAACAGAATCGTCTGCTCTGAAACAAAGTCTTGCAGAATTAAAGCCAGGGACAGAGGGTTTTATAGAAGCCTCTAACAGGGCGAGAGAGTTGGCACGGTCAACAGTGGAATTACAGACGACCCTAGAAGCATTAGACAAAGCTACTGGTCAAGCCCTAAAGTCAGAACTAGAAACTTTGTCAAGGCGACAACAGTTTGAAACGGCTCAGACTAGAGCTACTCTGGCAGAACAAGTAAGAACAGGAGCGATCGATCCGCTACAAGCGGAACGTCGACTTTTCGACTTATCAAAAGAACAACAAAAAGAACAACTGGCTGTTCAGGATAAGTTTGATGCCATTGTTGAGAAAGATAATTCTCTTAGAGTTGATTTAGCTAAGCAAGTTAGCGAGAACACAAAGACTCAACAGGAAATTATAGCAGATTTTGGAACGTCAGCAAGTTTATTCGCTGATTCTACAAAAATACAAGCCACCTCTATACAATTAATGCAGCGATCTATTATTGATTTTGGACAGAGTGTGGTAGATTTTAGCAATTTTAATTCAATAGGACCGACAACAAGTCAAGGTAATTCGGCAGAAATAATTCCTTCTCAGATTAGGTCTGGCGGGATAACCGTACAGCAAGGATTTGATGAGTTTAACAGACTGATAAAAGAAGGTAATACAAGCCAGCAACAAATGACAGATATTTTAGAAGCCATATATGAGCGTCAAGATCAGATTAAATCTACTAGCGAAGAATCAAACACAATACAAAGAGACCAAGAGAAAAATGCTGCCGTTGGAGATAAAATTAGTCAATTAAATGAAAGCCTAGATAATCTTAGAAATGTATTGTCGTCCCCCAACGAACTAAGGATTGTATCTGATCAAAGGGTTGTACTTGACTTGTCTACTCTGCCAGATGATATTGTCAATGAAGTTAAGCCATTGTTTGAAGAGGCTGGCATAGTCATTGCCAAAACAGTTACCAGACAAGCTATGGAAAGTCTGGCCGCTAAAACTGATTCTGAAGTATCTATTTCTGCCGGAAGTGTAGCCCAGGAGCTTGCATAATGTCTCTTTTACGCCATGATAATGTAACATTCTATCATCCACTAGATGATTATACAGAATACATACAAAATCATGTTTGGAATGATAGCCAGGCTAACGTAGGTATTAGCGGTGGTGTCATAGTAAGCGGTATGATTAATACTGGCGGGGCTGTTTACGCTACGCTTGGAGAGTCTGTTTCTGCCGGTGGATATAGTGGCGTTGCTGGAGCCACAAGATTAACCACATGTTTTTGGGCTAGTGGATTTTATCAAAACGGTTCAGATACAAGAATTGTGCTGATTGGGTATGGATCATCTGCCACAAATGGCGACACCAATATTTTAAGATTAACAAAAAGTTCATCAAACACATGTGACTTCAGACTGACCATTGGTACCGCTGGAGTTGGTACAAAAAATATCCCCACCAAACCCAGTGATAACGATAAACACTTTGTTGTTCTGGACGCCGAGGACGAAGGCAGCGTCTGGAGATATCGTATCAGTTTCGATGGCGCAGATTGGCAGGACTTAGGAACACTTTCTAGTGCAGCTAGTCCAACAAGTGCTAACTCTGTTATAATTCATCTTTTTGACAATGGTTCGGTTAGTTCTGTTATAGACGAAGTTGTATTCTGGAGTGGTGCCAGTCTATTCTCCGCTCAAGAATTATCAAATCTATATGAATTGGCCAACACGTATGGTCGATCTATGGATGAATATTCTACCACATTCGGTACTTTAACTAGCGGTAGTATAGATCAGTTCACAAAAGGGTACGATGTGTCTTCTGGCAATTTACCCCTATATATTCCAGGACAAAAGGAAGTAGATTCCATTGCTCTTTTTGCGTCTGGTAGTCCAACTTCTATATCCGATACAATAGATTTGTATATGAGCGGCTCTGTATCTACGTCGTCTTCTGGTGTAGATTTGTTTATTTTACCTCCTGTGCTATCGAGTGGCAATGTCGATTTATATGAATATGGTTTTGATATTGCTTCGGGAGAAACTACCCTTTATATAGCTGGTTTATTCCCAAGTTTTGACGCTTTTGTTTCGGTTGATAGTAATACCCCAACCACTAGTGCTAATCTTTTTATCTATGGTTTTGCAAGTGGTTCGCCAACTCCAAGTTATGTCGCAGACTCGGTTTCTCTATATATCAATGATTCTGGAAACTTAGTCACAGTCAATAAGAATTTTTCTGGTTTTGTGCATGTAGATGATCCCATTTTAACATCATATAGTGGAATTTGGTCTTCTTTTGTTAAGGTTGGAAATAGTTCTGACAAAAACTGTACTTTTTATATGTATGGACATGCTTCCGGAGAATCACCTCATGGAACCTTAAATACAAACGATAAGAATTTGTTCGTCCGTGGAAGGTCTGCGTTCTCTGGAGACGAAGGGTTGCTTTTCGACAATTACATTGGGTTGTTTAGTGATTTTTCGTCCTTTGCCAAAGTTCATCTTGGAACTTCTGGATTATCGAATTTATATGTGTCTGGCTATATTCCAATAGAACCACCATCTGGATATCTTGATTTTTATGTCTTTGGAATTAGTGGGATTACGTTTGATTCTATCGACTATTATATCTCTGGGAAGGATGTTCCAAGTGGAGATTGTGATTTGTTTATGTTCGGCATACAAGGGATACCTTCTGGAAGTGTTCCATTTTATCTCGCCGTAACTACTCTTGGTGATTTAACTGGTTCTGATACTCTGTATACTCATGGATTCTAATAAGAGGTGGCAAAATGTCGGTTATTTATACAAAATCTGATGGAATAGGAAGAAAAATCGTTCCTGCCCCGGTTGTATCCGTGAATAAAACTTACGATACGACTCAAGATGGCAAAAAAATAGGCTCCAAATACTCCTTGACGTTAACTGGTACTTTATTGCCGTTTAGAGGTTCTCCTAGTGGGTCATATACTGCTTTGTCTGGCGCTTTTCATACTACGGGTGGATATCCTGCCGACGAAACCTATGCTGCTAATAACGAAGATTTTAATCACATTCTAAGAAAACAAGAAGCTCTCAGATGGTTATTTAGTGATGACGGTGGAATTTTAGAATGGCAACCATCTAATGGTCAACCACCAGTCAAATGTTATCCGCGTATACTGTCAATCAATTTTTCGGAAGGCCAGTGGGCAGATCGTTGTGATTACACCATACAACTCGAAGCTCCGTGGATTTACATCAATGGAACGCTAGACGTAGAAGATAGTGTGGCTACGGACCTCGTAAATGGTTCGTCTGAAACATGGTCTTTTGAAGAAGCAACTGGAAGAAATGACAAACAATATAGAGTTACTCATGACGTGAGTGCTGATGGAAAATTAGAATATGATGGATTAGGTAATCCATACGGCAACAAACAGGCATGGGAAAATGCGAAAACTTTTGTTGATGCGAAAATCAGCGGATTTGTAGATAGCAACACCATGTTTGCAGCACTAGGTGCGTCTGGTAAAATCACTGGTCATTACAGTACAGTCACCAGAATAGATGAAGATGCTGGTTCTTACAATGTCACAGAAGAATGGCTTCTGTCTGATTCGGCAGCTTATGAAGAGAGACAATTTACCGTAGACTACAATCAGTCTCAAGATGAGTATACGATCACATATCAAGGAACTATTTACGGTGTCGGTACAGATAGTCGTGCTGGCGCAGACTCGAATATAACTGCGGCGAAAGCAGCTATCCCTTCTATCTCTGCGGCTAGAACAACTGCAATTTCCTATGTCAGTTCTCTGATTGGCGGTAAAACAATACCTAGTTCTCCAGATAAAAAAACATTCAACATCAATAAACAGGATGGAACGGTTAACTTTACGTATATCTGGAATACGTCAGATGATACGGATGTTCTCATTACCGAGGAAGGTCAGTTAACATATTCGTTAGACAATCAGTCTAATACACTTGTATTTACACAAACCGTTGAAGGTAAGGGAGATACGGCAGCAGAAAAACTAACCAATGCGAAGGCCGCTATATACACAAACGCAGAAGCACTTGTCGCTGCTAAAACACTGGTTGGAACAAGTTTGAGTTTTGACTTAGGTTCTGTATTGAAGTCCTTTAATAGTCGAGACGGGTCTGCTCGTGCAAGTTGGACATGGAATGATATAGATTCTAACAATACAGATATTACGATTCAAACCCAAATGGCTGTTGACGTTATAGCAAGCATAGCTATTCCAGGAAGAAGTGCTGGTCCAATTATTCAAAATATGGGGACTAAGAATTCTGAAATTATAACAGTGTCTATTCGGTCTACAAGAAATACATCGAAACCAACTGTTGATACTACAGCTTACGGGGACGGTGGAACGATAGTAGACGATTCAGACAACTGGAATCCGATTACTGGTGTCTACAGTAGAACTACTCGGTTTTTGAAGGAGACATAATGGCTGCTCAGCAAATTTCTGGTTACGAATTGTTTGGTGGTCGAGTGAGAAGTCTGAACGCTTCTTTGGGTATCAACCAATCCCCAACGACCGTAACGGTTGATATCGTTAAGGATGATAATCCCATATCTGTTTCTAATAGACAAATCACAGATATATCTATAGGAGCATTTGATTTTAGAGGCATAGTACAATCATGGAGTCAAGCCAAGATAGATATTAATGGTACTGGCGTGTATCAGGTAAGACTGACGGACACCAAACCAGTTTTAAATGCTGCTCAAGTAATCATAGGGTCTGCTTTCGATTCTACCAAAACCACATCTTACGACTATGGAGATAATGTTATACCAGTTACTTTTGAATCTGCCACACAAATCAGCAATGGAGTACCATTTAGTACGATACAAACTGTCATTGAAAACGCATCTATCAGATACGGTAGCCAGACATATACAGTAGAATTCAATTTCACACTACCAGACAGGGGAAGCTTGGTCGAGTATTCAATCAGTGGAAGAGCATTGTCCTTACTGGAACTTATCTCTCAAATTGCCAATGATCACGGTTTAAATTGGTACGTTTCTACGTCTAGCGACAATGTTATATCTGTTAATATGTTTGGTAGAAGCAACCTTACTAATCTTACCGTCAATCAATTGGCTGCTTTACATCCAAGTGCTATAGTTCGCAGACACGAGGGTCTGGAGAACAGGGATGCTATTCAGAAAGTAGTTCTTGTCGGTGGGTATAAAACATATCTGAATAAAACTAATGGTTCTTTGTGGGAACAATTTTGGGGTTTTGAATCTGACGGCAACAAAAGGTCTGAACCAGTTTATTCTAACGATATAATGGAACAAATTATTAACAACGATTTCACCTATGAAGATTATACAGAGGAAGATGCGCAAAAAATTATATCATATGCTAATGAGTATTGGGGTAGAAAATTTATAGGTTTGATTACGCCAGCATCTGCTGTCAGTTCTGATGGTATTTCTTGGGTTAGCCCTGTCACGTCTGCATGGAATAATTCAGATAGTTTTCCACTCGATTTTAATAGAGATGGACAGTTAAAATTTCAAACAGAAGACGGTCGATGGATAACTTTTGTTACATTACCATTGCCAGGATCACGATATGACACATCGAATACGAAAGTTAGTTATCAATGGGATGACGAATTGTTTTCTAATCCAAATACACACATAGATGATGATGGCAATATCACTGTCAAGGCTTCTTTGGAAATCATAGATGGTTTTTCGGAAATAGAATATTGGCTTGAATTATTTATAGTATATTTATTAAATCTAGAAACATTTACCAGTATTTCATCTGCTTTGACTGGTTTTCTAATAGAAAATTCAGATATTTCGACTATCGTAAAGTTAAACCTGATACGTTTGGTTGGGGAGATATCTTCTGATTTGACAGATATAGCTAATGGGAATTTAATATATACAGATGCAGTCAAAAATACATTTTCAAAAAGTTTTGGTGATCAATATTTTCTTTTGACACTTGCTACTCCACTGAGAGTTAAGTCTATAACAAAAGATAGCGCTGTTAATGAAGATACTGGTTTCGTAGAACAATCAGATGTAATAACGAGAACAAGAGTAGAATCTATAGAAGAGGCATATCTAGCATTGAGCGATCAAAGAGAAACATATGGTCCTTGGTCAAATAGAGAAAATGCAATAGGTAGAACAGAAGTAATTATTGATCCATCCTTAACACCATGGTCTTTTGGCTACAGAGGGATTACCAATGCAACTGGGACAGACCTTATGGATCAAGTTGCTAGAGCCAAAATAAGAACTGTCGCAGATATAACTCTTGATGCAAAAACAGCGGAACTAGAAGTAGCTGGATTGCCAGCTATTAATCTTGGAAGTCAGATACAGACTACAGGAGCCGTAACATCTATAAGTATCACATTTTCGGTACAAGGAGTCAAGACCATTTATAAGGCTTTACAATATACAAACGATTTGTCTAAATATATCAGACAACAACAAGAGTTAATAGATAAACTACGAAGACAAGCAGCAGAATTTAACAACACACAACTACCTCCACAAAACGATTGGAAATTAGATAGAACATTGCGCAATTTGAAAAAAGAATTGCCAGACCCATCAGTTGGATCAAAAAACGAGGGTAATAGACGTTCGGCGAGAAGACTTTTGGGAAGAATAGATGAAAGAGCTAGCGACACAGAGCCTAAATATCATATCTTACCAATGGCTTGGGTTTCCGATGCTTTTGGCGAATTAACGCTTGTAAGAGACCCAAAGGTTTTTGGGAGATATCTCAACGTAGTAAATATGTCTGAAAAACAAACAGCCCCTGGTAGATTGCCAGTTGGGACAGATGTTCAGGTTAATGAATTTTTGACTACAGATGGTGGTGTCACTGCTTATTACATAGAAGTTTCTGCGCCAAAACCTCCAACATTCAAAGCTACTATAATAGATTTTGTAAGTGATTCTTCTCCTATCTATGAAGTAGAACCAGTTGTAAACGGTGTGCAAGAAATAAACTTGTTAAGTACCGAACTTCTTGCATTACAAGCTGTTACCAATATTGGCGAACCAGAGAATTATAGAGGTTATTTATCAATAGGCGCAGAAGTAACAATTTCGTGGAATGAAAATTCGGATGGAACATATACGCCTTTTATAGAACAACAAGTTAATTTGTTCAAGCCAGTATAGGTGGTTGATATGACAAGGACTGGACCAAATCAAGATGTAAATGATCCCACAACGATCATAGAACTCGCTTATGAATATAATGCCACAAGTCAATCCCTTGGAGACTTTTTGGCTCAATCAATTGCAGAAGACCCCAGTGTCACTGGTAGTCCAATTGTAGATGTATCTATCCCGCTAAAGATAGAAGATGGTTCTAGTGTCTTATTGTACGGTAGTGATATTACATACGATGGGACATATCATTACGACCAAGATGTGGTTGCAAAAGCGAATATTTTAACCTATGTAGGTCTAGCTGAAAGATTTCGAGATTATTGGGAATCACTGAACGCCGTTATAGATTCTTTGTCCGATTTCACTACTATCTCTGAAACCGGAATAAGTCCTGAGATATATGGATCGGGCATTAGTGTTTTTCCATACACGAGAACATATGGAACTTCTGGTGGAATTTCATACACCTTGAATTCTTTTACACACTCACCAACTTCATCCTTAGAAACACCAGAATGGTACGGTTCTGGAGACACAAACTATAATCAAGCAACTTATCCACAGCTTTTATCCGAATTACAATTGATAGAAGTGACAAGAACTTTCGCCATAGAAGATACCTGGGAAACCAATTATAGATTTGAATTATTGGTCGACGACAGTGGATCGCAAAGAAGTGCGAGTCTTTCATGTCCTTTGACAAATGCTTATACTTCAGTTCTTGAAAACCAATATGTACAAATCTACAATTCTACTACTTCTGCCATAAATATCAGCTTGTCGGCAGATGTAACAATAAGCACCGATGATATATGTAGTTTAGGCGTAGGTTCTTTTGGAGAAATAGACGACCTAAATATTTATCCAGACCCACTTTTGGGTGATAAAAGTTTATTATCGTCCTATATGTCATCTTCTAAAACAACCTCTGGCGCAGACAGCCTAAGCCACACGCGAAACATCTCTATTCCCGCTGGCAAATCTGCGTTTATAGGAGTCGGTGCTTCTGTCAATTTTGCCGCTTTTGTTGGGACATACGCTATCGTGGATATAGTTGTCACATTAAATGGGTATACATTTTCATATTCAGGTAATATCGCTTAAAATGTGTATAATAAAGACGAAAGGCAATACTTATGTCAGAAATTAATATCTATTTCGCTGAAACAGATGTCAGAATAGAAACTGGTGAAGCTCTTGGCTTTTTTGGTCCAGAAGGCTATGGAGACCCATTGTCTATTGGAGAATATAATGGAAGAACCTTTGTAACAAGTACAGATGGCGACACTCCGTACGAAGAATGTGATAACTGTAAGAAGATATCCTCTTCTGGAGTTGTTATCGGCCAGACAGGAAATGGTATCAATCTAAGGAATTTGCCGAATTACCTGGCTACCATAAATATAAGGTTCACTCATCCACAGGAGGTTCTTGTTCAAAACGCTAGATTGATAGCTTTTGATGGGAATGATCAGGCAGTCGCTCCTGTAGGCCTAGACGTGTACGGTGCGGAGATTATACATACCAGCAGGCTTCAGAGCGACACGGGCGTAGGAGACACTTCCTGGCTTAAAATGGAGGGGTCCGGAGTACAACTGGATTTAGTCGATTCTCCAGCTACATCTGGCATCAGTCCTCTTGGACCAGCCAGTCTAGATACGAGACATGACTGGTTCGTAGCTTTGTCTGTCACGCCTACTACTCCTGGGGATAAGACGTTCAGTTTTAGGGCAGAACTTGAATATGTGTAAATAAGTTTGAATTTGGTGTATAAAAAGTTGGATTTTTTAACTTTTAAGCTATAAAAGGGAGGTGAAAAAATGGCAGCAGCAATTACATTTTATGCCGGTCAGGGCGGTGGAGTTTGGCAGAATCTGAATTCATCTGGTCTTGGATTTTTCGGTGCATCTTTTGGGACTTCGGTTCAAGTTGGGCAGTATCAAGATAGCACTTTCATTACCACCAGCAATGGTTCTTCTCAAGGTCCACAGGCTACTAACTGTAAATTTGAAACTCCTTCGGGTGTCATCATAAATGGAGATTCGTCGATTCAGCCGTCCGCTGTACCGATCAACTCTGGAACGATGAACGTCAGGTTTACGTTTGATTCGGCAGTTCAGACACAAAATGCGGAACTGAGGATTTTTGATAGGTCTAATATCAATACTGGCGCAACAGGCGTCACGACCAAGGTTTTGCAAGTCTGTAATGGTGGGTCTGGAGTTAGTTCTAGTGGAACGGCAATCGCTCCAGGTAGTCATTCCGGTTGGTTTACCCCGGTAGGTTCTAGCGTTACTGTCCCGTTGCTTAGCAGCGCTGGTACTAGTGGTACGAGCATTTCGGGTGTTGCAACCCAGGACGATCGTCACGATTGGTACGTTTGTCTATCAGCAAGTCCGGATAGTATTGGAGCTAAAGAGGCTTTTGGTCTCTACGTACAATTAGAATATCTCTAATATCTTAATGACCGAAATACGGGGGAATGTGTTGATTGACCCAACGATCATAGCTTCCCCCTTTTTTATTTGAAGGATTATTATGTGGTCAAAAACGATGGGACTAGATGGTAATATGTATGATTCGTCTTCAGAGGCGAATGTTGCTGATTGGTTGTATTTAAACGATATAGAATATGTACCACATAAAAAACTCCCTAAGCCAAGCCGAGGCATATGTGATTTTTATCTGCCAGACTGTAAATTATGGATAGAATATGACGGTTTGATGGAAGTAAGGAAAGATGATAAACTGTTAAAAAAACAACAGTTTTATGAAGATCACAATATGAATTTTCTTATTATCACAAGAGACAACTGGCAAAGAGATTTGCTGGAACAAATAGAATTAGGGGCATAAGATGGGCATAACTAAAAAATCTAATGCAATCTATGGCGTTATATTCACGATAATTGGTATTATTGGTGGGGCGACAGGTACAGCTTTTAGTATTGGCGCAGACAAACAAAGAATAAATGATCAATTAAATAACAATACTCGTGCAGTCTCTCTCGTAGAAGGGAAACTACAAGACTATAAAACTAAAATAGAGAAAGAGACAAAAGAACAAAGACAAAATTTACAAGACGAACTAGATCGGCTGGTGAAAGTTATGTCCTCTCAAGTATCTTCTATACAAAACAGTTTAGTAGACATAAACGGCAATGTTTCTAATCTGAGAACGGACGTAAAAGTAATTCAAGCCATAGTAGAAAGACTAGAAAAACAATTGAAATCGTCTAGAACGTCAAATTAGTTCCAGTTGTAGCAAACAACTACAGCCCTTTCCAAGATGGTTTTTAAAATACAGGATTCACCAATAGTAATGTTGTGACTGGCTACGCAGATGTTGGGTTGATCGCTTCTTTTAACGCTTAGATGGATTCTGAGAACACCCTGGTCATCCTTACCGAAGTAAAGAACTGAATTCCCATTCTGGTTGGAATGAAACAGCCCTTTGTGTTTTCCTTTCTGGCTGTCGAATGGTCCAACCGCTGGTTTCATACCATTTAATACCGACAGAATTTCTCCAATATCACTATCGCCTAATTTGAAAGAGATTTTTTTGTCCCAATCAAATTTAGCATTTCCGTCTTCTGTCTTTCCGCATTGCTTAGCCATTTCTAGAAATACACAATCTTTTTTAGAAGATATGCTCCATTGAGATGCACAGCCGTCACAACTTCTACGCGGTTTATACATTATGTATGATTTCGGGAAATTACTCATTATTATGTTCCTTTCTCTGTTTTGGGGGTTGTTGATTCTTCTTTTAATTCTCTCATTCTTTTCGCTGTCAATAAAGCGTCTTCATATGTAAGAGATTGAAGGTTCACGTCTCCAGTATTTTCATCCATTTTATATTCAATTCCAAGATCATCCAATACATCAGAAATGATAAAATTATTCCTCGTAGCCATCATCCTTATCATGGTAATTTGACTTGTATGTATTGAACCACCACTTTGCACATCAGAAGAGTTAGCTACAGTCTTGCTAATTTCTTCAGCAGACACCACTCTTTTCAAACAAAGTGCATTTCTGAACATACGACCCTTAGCCCTTGTGTCTGCCATAGCAACTAGATAAGTTGCATAATCTTCTATGCAATTTTCTGGATGAGCATCTGCTAGCGCCTCGAATCTTTTGGTAATCCCGGTATTTCTGTTCATAAAAATACCCCAGGCCTTGACAGCAGCCCTAAAACCATTCTCTGAAGTTGGCGAACACACAAGATCACAACCTTCTTCAATCATTTCTCCAAGAATTAATCCCGCTATACGTCTCAACCCTTCTACTCTTGGATTTTGACCATCGACTTCGTCATCCATAAATTGTCCAAGAACATATTGAGTCCATTCAGGATCGCAAGGGTCAGGTGGTGATTTCGGCAAATCATCGCCTGCCGTCTCTATCTCTACTGTCTCTTGTTGTGAACTTATTTTTTCTGGCATGTTTATTTCAACTCCAAGGTCATCTTCGTCATCTATTTCTTCTACGTTGCCCAAAATCGATATTATTTTTTCATTCTCTAGACATAGCTTAAGTTGCTTCAATAATTCTGGTCTCTTAAAAAGTTTCCCGTTCTCATCGGAAAGCTGTTCTTTTGTATACCCCTTGCTTATAAGAACTTTGTATAATTGTTTTTTGTCCATCCTGGTCGGCGGCACATTTATATCTGACATTTTTTCATCTCCAACAATATGAATTTAACAAAATTTTCTATATGAAAATCTGGAATAATTATTTCGCATGTTTTTATTCCAAATTCTGATTCTACTAATTTCTTATGATCTTCATGTCTAACTACAACAGAAATTCTTGGATCAATAAAAGTCTGTTCTATTTCTGTGATACTTGTGTTTGTATTGTATAAAAATTCTGGATCAAATGCATAATAATAAATTCTTGATGCATTACTAGACAAAGCCAGTTTTGTTGTCGTTATATCTGTTGATATCAATGGATAATTGTTCCATCTAATTAGTGACGATATATTGAATACTGGACACAGAGGTTGTACGCACGGTGGTATCATGTGTTGAGAAAAAATTGAAATATCTACTCCAGAATATGATCTGCACAAATTGTTTATATTCACTATACCTGTGTAGTTTAAATGAGAAATACCTAAGTGATTGAAAATAATCCCTATAGTAGTCAAGTCGTCAGATAAATCAAGACCTATATTCGCCATTTCTTCTGACGCTATCGCTTTTCTTTTAAGGGATTCTAATCTACCTTTGTTTTTTTGTTTTTTAGCCATTGTTATTCCTATTTTGCTCTATTATTGATCTTCGAATAAGATTTTCTTGAGCTTGAATAAATTCTTTTTCGGAATCATCTAGGTCTACAACGAGATTATTGTGTAGTGGTTCTGGTATATGATATATCAACCCTACATTAGATATTCGCAATAACAAATCATACGCCTCACTTTTCTGTATGTTGTCGTTAAATGCGCTCCGAAGTTTTATTAAGGCTTCTATTCTTATCATAAAATTTAAATCATATGTAAATTCAGACAAGAGTCTCTGGGCGTCGAATGAACTCAGAAACAATCTTGTTTTCAAACCATTTCGTCCGTGTTGTATATAATCATTTACTACACATGCGACATAAGAATGTTTATTGAAGATATCTAGAGACCTTTGAATTTTATTTTCTTCGTACCAACTTGTTGGGTCCAAAAACCCAAAGATGTTTGTAGGCCTATTATTCATCCTCATTGCAACATTCATAGTGTTGGCAATAGTGTTCTTTCTTTGGCGAAAGATAGTTACCGGGACACCATGTAATGTTCCGTCAAATTTTGGTGGTAATCCAGTTTGCCCGTCTATTGTAACACTTTCTGCCCCCAATAATTCGCACAGCTTATCATACGTTCCATCCGTACTATCGTTGTCTCCAATGATCACCTTATTTGCCGGACGATTACCGGATATTACGGATAGAATAGCTCTTTCTATGGTATCTGCGTTATTCTGTGTCGCAGTTATAACGGTTACTATTTTGTCGTCTTGCATCGTGATATACATGATCCTTCGCAAAGCCAAGAAAGCTTTATATGAGTCGTTTTACTTTCTTCTTCAAGCACATTTGTGAACGTATCTGAGACCTTATTTGCCATTAATGTCCTGTATGGCACTGTGATAAATAAACCAGAATGTATGAAGTTTTCATGAAGAAATGTCTGATGCGTCATATATGGAACAGACCAATGAATTACTCTGGCAGGTATTTGCTGCACTCTGACAGCCAGTTCATCGATGTTACGAACAATGCTACCGGCCCTAATCACAAAGAAAAATGGAGATTTGACCATCTTGACAATTCTTCTTATAGTCTGTTCTGTCTGCAAAGGAGGTTCATGATCTACACTACTATTTGCAACAATTTCAATTGGTGTTTGTTTGTTATTCTGGAGATATTGCATGGCTAGATTTTTTCTATCTCCAAACCCGGTGGTATCTGCTATAATAACTTTTTTTGCATAATTCTTATACCAAGACGAATTACCAATTGTAGTTTCAAGGTCTTTTATGGTATCTCTGTGTTCGTCAAATATAACAATTAGATCGAACACCAATTTATTATCAGCTATTATTGCTTGTATCATTGCTTCAGTCTCTGTTAGGCCTTTATCTTTAGCCCAAGAAATACTTCGGCAGCATCGACAATATCCTGGAGCGACCATCTTGCCATTCAGGTCAATGTTAAATTGACCTATCGCACACTGCTTGTTAGCCTTGAGAAAACAACAACCTTCACATCCTGTGGTTAACATTTGACACCCTCTACGTAAATAGCTATACCCTCATACCTTTTTAAAGTCAATTTTATCCTAAATTTTTCTAATAAATTAATAAGGGTTCCGGCATCTATCATAGAAACTCTTACATCGTTGTTTTTCCTGAAACCAAAAACGATATTAGAATATTCTTCCAAACTAATTTGTCCTTGATAAAAGGATTTCGCTGTCAAAAGACAGTCTGGAACGAGAATTTTTATTACTCCACCAATAGCAAGTTTTTCTATCCAGTTTTCAATAGTAGAAGACAAACGATCAGACTGAATATACTGTAGACAATCGATAGCGATTATTTGTTCTACAGAAGAACTTTTAGTTAACCAATCTATGTTAGTAATATCCCCTTGTCTATAAATAGAATCGGGAAAATCGCCTGGCGGCATTTTATCGATATTAACACAATCTGTCCTGATATCTTGTCCACAACCTAGGTTTACTTTCATCTTACTTCCTTTTCTAATCTAAGCATCCAACAGGACATTCTGCGACTTTCCAAAATGCCTTATTCCATGCATCAATAAATTGTTGTTGTCCAAACATATCTATTACAGTCTGCCTTCCAGCAGCCCCTATTTCTGCTGCCATGTCTTGGTCATCTATTAAATTCTTTAACGCCTTTTTCATTTGTACTGGATCATTAGTTATAAAACCATTTTTTCCATTCTCAATAAATTCGGGGAGAGAAGTTGTGGCGGTCGTAACAACCGGACAGCCAACGGACATTGCTTCTAGTATCGCGAATGGGCAAGACGACCAAAGTGTGGTATTGAGGAATACAGAGGCGTGTCTATATAGTTCTCTAAGATGGTCTGTGTTGTCAGCCATTACAGAAAATCCCGGACTATCGCCCCATGGATTAACTTCTAGGCCATCGGTTACTTCTTTCCATATTGAAAAACCACAAATCCTATCTCTTGTCAAATAATTCCAGACGGCAGTCATAACCTTGCCGTCTCCACCAACCCATCCATTCCAATAATCTGTGTCCATACCGTGTCTAATTATTTGTACATTCTTGTCTTCTGGGTCTCTAAACCAGGCGAAGGCAGAAAAATCTGCCACGAATATATCGTGATTGGTCTTGAGGTTTCCTATTTGTTCTATCGTTTGATCTGTCCAGTCTGGCCATGGTAATGTGTGTTCCATTTGCAATAAAGGTGCATTGATTTGTTTAGCTATTTGGCTCATGATTGGATAATGATCTATTCTGTTTTGGGTTAACACTAGATCAAAAGCAATATCTATTTTGAGTTGTCGAGACAAATCCCCATTTCCGAGAGGGATTATATTGGCTGGCATGGCTCTTTCTCTCTGGTCCCATTGATGAAACTTAGGATGATTCAACATATAAAAATTGTGGCCAGTCTTTGCCAAAGTCGCTTGATATGCTTCGTGATTTAGGGCAAACAAAATATTGAGAGGTTTGCTTTTATCTCTGTTTACGCTTCGTAAGGCGGTAGAAATTGGTGTAACCATTAGTTTTCGCTCTCCAAGTTTTTCTTAGCTATCATGCCTATCTTTTCATAAGAGAATTCTTTTGCCCTTTGTTTTGCCAAGTTACCACGACGTTGTAGTTTGCCGCTTGCCCATTCTTCGTAAGCTTCTTGCATATGAGACACTAGAGTGCCTATATTGGGCTCGTACCACATTTCTTGTCCAGTATATAGGTCTGGAAACGTGTCCACTTGACCGAAACATGGAGTTAACTGACCATTTATTAACCATCCAATTTTTGTATCACGCGGATATCCATGGAACAACTGAATATCTTCTTGCCAATAATCTTCGGCGTCTTTCAGCATCAATTCTGGATAAGCACCCCAAGCACTAAGTATCGCTGGATTTCCAAACCCCATGGCGTCGTGAGCCGGTATTCCCCATGCTTCACCATGACTAGCCGAAACAAAAACATCTCCAGTTCTGTGTAGCTCACATATTTGTTGTTCCGATACTGGATTTGTAATACAAATAACCGGAGGGTAATAATTATGCCTCATATATATATGCATGGATTTTTTTATATCATCTATCGTTGATTTAAGGATATTTGTTGCTTCTTCGGAAGTTTTGCCAGGGAGATTTGTTTTAATAACTAAGACAACATCATCCCGAACACTAAAAGCGCTGTAAAAAGCTCTTATAATTGCTATAATATTTTTACGTCTAGTCATTTCTCCTATTGTATAAAAAACACATTTACCATCGGTGCGTGGAATCTTTAATGATTCATATTCTTTGTCAAATCTTTCTGTATCGCATGAACATGGCAATATTTTAACAGGCAAAGACACACCACTTTTTTTAACGGCAGCAACATTCTGTATCGAAGGTACCCAAATTTCATCTAACATATTACAGCAATGAGACCAATTTGATCGCAAGAAATTTGTAGTCTCCCAGTCAAATAATCCTATATTTTTGACGCCACCCTTAAATTCAAATTGATGTGGTAAAACGTGTTGAATAACCACATCAACGTCATCGGTAGACTTGTCTTCTAGGTGTTTGACCTTTTTTGCCATAGTAGAATTGATGTTTTGAGAAAGTCTAATTGATCTTGCAACGACATTTATCCCGACTCGGTCCATGGCTAACATATTGTTTACAGCTTGATTGCCGTAGCCAGTACCATCTTTAAATACTCCAAGATAACAAACTTTCATCAAATAAGAACCTTTCTAGAAAATATTTACGCTAACAGAATTAGATTTTGATTCTTGTAATCCATGGATTCTTTGCATTTCCAAATTATTAGATTCTTTAACCATACCCATAAAATGTTCTATCATCATCCTTCTGTCGAACGGGACTGTTTTGTCGCCTATCGTCCTAGAACCGCTATTAAGGGCTTTTAGCCAATCTGCCGCAAAATATGTATTTATCATATCTGGTCTTTTCCATATCTTGCCTATAACCCAATTAACGAATTCGCTATTATTCATATTATTGCTTGGTGCAGTTAGGTCGGGTTCGTTAATGTCCACATCTGGTTTGAGCCAAGTATTGTTCTGATCATATATTTCTGTTTCCTTGATTACTTGTATCCAGATCGCAGCAGTTCTTTCCCAACTTCTTCGTCTCATTTTTGCAGTTTGGCCATATGTTTCAACAAGTTCTTCTACATACTGTCTGGTTTGTAGGTTTTTTTCATTTCTTCTGGATTCATTCTGTTTAAGAAACTTATTTAATTTTTGAATAAAATCTCTATTATCTGGTAATGCTCTTTTCTGTTCTGTTTCTATTATCGCTTCCCAGAAGAATCTTTCTACTTCGACAGGAATAGCGGTAGGACACTGTAGATGATCTTCCATGGCCGAATAGTTGACAGCCATAGTTGGGACTCCACAAGCCTGTGCTTCTGTTAGAGGCATACCCCAACCCTCGCATATTGAATACTGAACATACAAATCAAAAGATTTCATAATGTCGGCTAAAACATTCCTCGGACACGAATGATTTGCATTGGGTGGATGCGCAGACAATTTTCCGCATTTACGACAAACAGCCAGTTCTCCAGTAAAAAATGAAGGATATGCGGTTTGACAATTTGTACATAAATATGTCATAATTACCTTATTTCCTACCTTAAAATCAATAATCGCTTTTCCTATATCGTACCCAACATCTGGATAGCTTGTGTGAAGATACAAAAAAGTTCTTTTAGCTAATTCTGTATGTCCCCTTGAGTTAGAATGATTAACCCAATTACTGAATGCTTCTATCAGGTCATAATACAATTTACGCTTTTGATTGCGCATAACAGTACCTACAATATTGGAATTAGGATCAATACCCATTCTAGCTTTGTGATCCCTTTTGTTTTCTGGTGGCTTAAACATTTCTAGGTCTGCTCCAGGAGAAGCTACCGTAATTAATTTAGTTCCGGGACGAGCCGTTTTGCGCAATAAATTCATACCATATTCTGAATAAGTCAAAATTTTATCACACTGTTTATATGAATCTAACCACAATTCTCTTTGTGGTTCTCCATCTATCGTTGGCATCCATATTACCTTAAATTTATCCCTTAATGGAGAACGCAAAACAAATTCGTCCATCCACCAGTCACGAATCATAAGAACAATATCTGGCTTGAAATCCAGGCAGACGTGATTAAATCTCCATTCTCCGAATTGATTTGTTGGTCTAGACATATATTGTTGAATAGATTTTTGGTCGTTACGAGATGGGGCAACGGGATAAAATTTCCACAAAACTTGCTGACATCTGGGGTCGTCGTCATGAGCATATGATCCGAGTTCCGCTATCTCAAATTCACCAGTTTCATGAATTCTTTTTATGACTTCATGCCAATAGGTAGAGAATCCAGTAGCAAGAAATGATGCTTCTCCCACGAACAAAATTCGTTTTTTAGCCACAGAATAATTCCTCTCCAGTTAAACAGACGTCATCCGATATCCTATCTTGTTCATTTTAGTACGTAATCTCTTCAATTTTCTCCACAAAGATTTAGCGGACACTCTTCCACTTGTCTCAAGATGATATATTTTGCTTAAAATCAATCTCTTGTCTCTTATTCGAAGATGTTTAGAAGATAAAATATCTGATAAAAAATAATACGGTTGTTGATCAAATGACGGTTCAAAATATAATTGGTCGAACGATTTACATTTAACGATTGTTTTTATTTTAGATAGCTTTGCTTTCGTTATATCTAGAATATCACAAATCTCTGTCTCATTCAATCCACTAGCTATCATATTTCTTATTTTATAGAATAAGATTTTATCCTTATACGGCGCAGAAACAGAACTGGTCGATTTGATAGCCGCTTCTCTCATAGCACGAGATATCGCGGTTATTGCATATGAATGGAAATTCTTGATAGTGTCTTTGCGACAACTAATTTCGGCTAATTTTAAATAGCCTTCTTGTTCTAAATCGTCCTGATCCATAGAGGAATACGAATATAATGCCGCATTTTTTCTAGCTAGGCGTTGTATGATTATTTTTAAGTCATCCTTGTATTCCATTATTGCCTTTACTAGAACGGGATTTCACTATCCGAATAATCTGATTGCTGTACCGGATCAACACCTTGACCAGCACCAACGGGTGCCGACTTCTTACCATCACTCTTTTGTGTCTTGCTATACTTAGTACAAACTTGGAAATCCTTAAGATTGATAGAAAACGCAACCTTCTTTTGTCCGCTATCGTCTTCCCATGAATCTTGCTTCATAAAGCCACAGACGTAAACTGGAGTACCTTTCTTTACAGTCTCTCTCATCTTTTCTGCCTTTTTGCCCCAAACTTGCGCACGCAAAAAACAGACTTCGTTTTTCCATTCCTTGTTTTTGTCCTGAAAACCACGATTAAATGCTAAGTTAACTGTACAAACCTTGTTGTTACCGGCGATTTCCCGGAACTCAGCGTCAGCAACTGCAACACCTACTCCAAACACACCCAATTCAGCCATTTTTTTTCCTTTCTAAAATATAACCAGTTCTTTTTACATTATACGTTTAAGTCTCGTATTTGTTTCAATTTAAATAAGTTTTTTGATATCTTCTACGATAAAACTACCGTTTTTCTTTGTTCCGTAGACCAAACAAATGGTATCTTCTTTGCATAGACCTTTTAATTTCTGGAACGAATCAGGAAAAACAACAGCGTGATCTATCGAATACGTAGAATCAGAAATGGTGAGGAAGCACATCGGCTGTCCAGGATTTCTACCCCTTTTTGTCTTTGTATGTTTGACTAAGTCTATAATAGCACAAACAACGGCACTAGTATTATTGAACATCTTTGCTACGTCAAGACATGTATGCGTGGCCAAACTATCATCAGCATCGTCCGCTTGTGAGCAAGACAAAGAAATACCTAGGAAATGTTTTTCTGCTGTTGCATTAGCTCTGTTGGTGTCGAAAATATCTGGTTCGAGTTTTTTTGCCTTTTGTGCCATTATATTTCTTCGTCTATCGCTTGAACAAGGTGGTTTAACGACAGATTGTTGATATCCATTTTTATTGAGTATGTCTGTTATCTGTTTTTTTGTTAACTTGGTAAATGAATTAATCCAGTCATTTGAGTTTTGTTCTAATGCAAATTTAACATTTTGTTCTCCCACACATATTGCTGTATTTTGCTCTATTTTGTTTCTCATGTACGTCTGTGCAACAGAAACTAATTCGGACTTAGACATCTGTGTGATAGATTTAGATTTCTCTCCAGGTGATTCCGACATTTGTTGTAATATCTCTCTGGTTGTCATATTAGATTTTCTTAGTTTGTCAAAGAAATATTGTTTTTCTTTATCTGTTAAACCTTTTATTTCCTGTTTTTTCCCTTCGTGATCACGGGTCGTAGTCCCAAGTATAGTTTCTAACTCTCTGACCATTTCATTCCTGTGCATTCCATAACAATCGCACGCACCAGATTTGATTAATGCTATTCCGACATTTCTATGAAAGTGAGGAACTGAAGCCAAAAAGTCTGGCCAAGTCTTGAGGCCAATTTGCTGATCAAGACTATTGTCTATCGCACCAGTAATTTTAGTGATAGCGGATTGACCAACCCCTCTGATGTGAGACAATCCATAAGCTATCCCGACAGAAGGATTTTCTATCATTCTGAAATTAGTATTGCCTCTTCTTATGTCCGGAGGAAATACGTCAATTCCAAATAATCTAGCATCTTGAACCAATCTGTATATTTCTTCTTTGTGATCACTCTTGTACTGAGAGTATATCAAAAAACTCGTGAAAAATTCTTGGGGGAAATGACATTTTAGCCAAGAAGTCATGTACCCGGTTGTCGCATAACATATTGCGTGAGATTTATTGAAACTGTAGCGTTGACACTTTTCAATCCAGTGGAAAATTTCTTCTGCTATGTTGCTGTCTATATTTGAATGATTTTTACATCCTTCGACAAATATGTTTTTGAGTTTTTGGATTACTTCTGGTAATTTTTTGCCAATACCTTTCCTGAGAGTGTCTGCCTCAATAGGGTTGAATCCAGCAAGGTCCGTGGCGATAGACAATGCTTGTTCTTGGTAGACCATGATACCGTGTGTGTCGCCCAGAATTGTCTCTAGTTTAGGATGAAGATAACTCGGTTTTTTTCTGCCAAATTTAATGTCGACATATTCTTGGCTTAATCCTGCTTCTAAGGGTCCAGGTCTCAAGATAGAAATCAAAACCCCAAGTTCGCTAATACTTTTAGGCTTTACTTTCTTAGCCCAATCTTGACCAAGCTTTTTCTCCAATTGAAATATTCCTACTGTATATCCACTAGATATCAACCTCCAAACAGAGGAACAGTCTCTTGGGATTTTCTTTATGTCGAAATTACCTTTGTCTACTACACAATTGCATTGCGAAAACTTTATCATACAATATTATACCTTCAAATAACAAAACCATTTTCAGAAATTAGAATTTTTCATACGCAGATGCTGTAACCCTAAGTAGATTGCCTATATCCGGAGACATTGCAGATAATCTTTGAAATTTCTGTGTTTTCACAGATTCGATTATCTGGTCTTTATGGTACTGATAATTATTAGCAAAACTTAATCCCCTAATCCCCTGATGTTCTGCTAGCCTAATATGAGTTCCATGATGATTTGATGTAACAAGAGAACTCCAGTAAGACTCAGAAAGATTCGGGGGTGGGGTACCAAGAGAAGATTCTTCTATCATTTTTAACAGAAGTTGTTCATTGAAACCTTGGCTAGGCAAATCTATTGAACCGTTTTTCAAAAGCGCTCTGTACTTACACATAATAGGTCTCATAATGTCGAACCACTCCTTTGGCTGTACTACATGAATCCCGCACACTCTTCTTGGAGCAGTTGGGCGAATAAAATTGCTGTAAGGAAGACCAGTTTTTTTACAATGATTGAGATGCTGGTCCATGTAAGACGGTTCTTCTCTGTATATCGCCATGTCAATATCCCCTATGGATAAACATTTGAATTCATTGAATTCTTCGAGAAAAGTTAGCCATCTTAGACATTTTATTTGTTTTCCGCTTGTAAGAAGATATTCTGGGAAAGCATTTTCTATAACGCGAAAATTCCCAGACAGAAGATTCATCATATCTTTAACATTTTGTTTAAGCTGTCTATCAACCATTACTATTTTTCTAGCTTCTGGATATGCCCTGTTCAAAAAATATAAATACCAGGGTATATACTTTTGATAAGGATCATTTGCCACAGACATAAAACACATTTCATTCGATTTGCTCATTTGATACTCCTACAAGTCTATACCCAAAGCCTTGAATTGAGAACTAATATCGGACCACATATTCTCTGTCATACCTCCGTCGTCCATCAGGCGATAATAAGATTGATATAGTCCGTATGCATTTTCAGCTATACTTTTTGTCTCATCGATATTTTTCATTGCTATATCGCATACTTCCTCTAGATTGGATAGGTCTGGTTTTATCTCTAAATAATCTCTTCCAGCGACTAATTTGTTCATCCATTGAAAATCGTCCAAAGAACATGTAATAATGCACGATTTTAATCCCATACTTTCAAAATGTCTATATGTCAGAACACTGTTCCCAGGGAGACAAAGAGACACAAGAGAATTATTAATCATTCTCAAGTACATCGGCCTAGGAACACGACCAGTTTCTACTCCAGAAATATCTCTTTCCGCTCCTGGTTCTTGTCCGACTATGCCCCCACGAAAAATAGGTTTGTCATACAGCAATCTGCAAGCATTGATTCTAAGGTTATTCTCTGTTTTTAAATCTCCCGTTGGTAGACCGTAAAACAACACACAAGATTTCTTTATGTCTGACGGTTTCGGTAAACCCCCTATCAAAAAAGGTTGCATTGTCATTCTTTTCGCATATATTCTTGGGTCATAATCGTTTGGATTTTTTGTCCACTGTATTTTAGCAAACGCCTTTGCTTTGTTTATTACGTCATCTGGCAAACCTCTCCCGTTCATGTTCGTATTGAACGAACTCCAATCTCCAAGAGAAGTTAGGATAAGTTGTCCTTTATATTTCGACAATTCTTCTATAATTTTTTCTGGTATATGATCTACTCTCATGCAATCTAAGATATACAAGTCTGCGACAGAAGAATCTTGCGTAAAAAAATGTCCATACCTTTTTAGTGTTGGGATCAAAACTTGCATTCTCAGCTTTGCGGAGATGTGGGTAGTTACAATTTTGATTTTCATCTATTCAAATCCTTCCAAGTTCTATTGTATTTAATATCGCAGACAGTGCTTGTACTCATGTCAAATTCCCTAGCTACTTCAACATTCGTTTTACCAACAGATATCATTCTCTTTATTTTTTGGCGTCATTTAGATCGATCGATTTACCTTTGCGAGCAGAAATCATGTCTTTTACTTTGTGTTTCCAATTTTTATTGCATTTTATTTTACTGATAGTAGTTTTATGCACATGAAATTTTGTAGCTATATTAATGATAGATACCCCGTTTTCAATAAGCTCTATTATATCATCAACATCTTCTTCTGTTAATTTTGATCTTGGACTTTTGGACCCAGCAATAGTTTTTTCGTGCAGAATTCTATCTTGTGCATTTTCGTATGGTGTTCCATATCTCAGATTAGATAATGCATTATGCAATTTGTTCCCATCCAAGTGTCTGGTTTCGTAATTTTTTGGAATAGGGCCAAGGAAAGCTTCTCCAACCAATCTATGTATGTTTATCTGTTTTCTTTTCTTGTGGTAGTACAAAATCACATATAAATACCCATTATTGTCAATTCTTTGTTTCAGTTTATACCATCCAATATTCTTCCTGGCTAAACTTATGACATCCCCGTTCGTAGAAACACGGTATTTACCATTGTAACCCGGTATGTCTCTCCAAAGACACTTATCCATCGTCAATAATGGCCTTTCTGAATAAACCTCCAAGGAACGTATCGCTCTCCATTATTTGCTCTTTGGTCATAGACAAGAATTTACTGTTAGACTGTCTGAACATTTCGTGGAATAGCATACATCCAAATGAGTCCTGAATTATGTATCTATCCATGGGTTCTTTGCCCTCGAAACGGAAAGCTTCCCATGATGCTATCGGCATCATCAATCTGTGGTCTAGGTGATGGTATCTATGTTTCGACACGGCTTGTCTAAGAATGCCGGGACCAAGAGACCCCCATTTGAATACATGTCCTGGTTTTTGAAGATTAATACAATGATCTATTAAAGAGACTGCTTTAGATATTATTAATCCATTCTTTTTAGAAACTATGAATCCACTTTCTGGTTGTCCATATTTTAGTGTTGGAGAAGCTGTCGCAACAAGGTCTATCTCATCTGTAAGTAAATTTAACATAGGTTTCAAACTTTTAAACAAAATCAAATCACTATCGAGCCAAACTCCACCGTGCTCTTTTAATAGGTGATATCTCAGATAATTAGATTTATTGTTAATTTGAGATATCGTAAAAAATTGTTCAGATATATTTGGAAGAAATTGCTTGACGTTATCTGTATTTACCATTTTGATTTCAAAATCTTTTGAACAATGTTTTTGGATAGTGGCCCAGCAAAGCTGTATATATTCCGGGGGAGATATACACCCTGGTTTGTTATCCCAATACAACCAAATAGATTCTTTTCTTTTATCCATCGATCTTTCCTATCTAACAACAGACATCAAAACCATGTGTCTATTGTCTCCCATGTATATGTGAAGGTTTTTAATATTCATTTTTTCCATTTTTTGCCTTAATTCATCTTCTTTGTGTCTCTGCGACGGACTTTTCCTGATATCAAAATCTATTAATGTATCAGAAACTTTATTATATTCTCCGCTATCAAGCAGATCGTTAACAACTTCACATTCTGATCCTTCGCAGTTGAGCTTCAAGAACACTTTGTCGTCTTGCGATATATTGTCTCTAAACCAATCAGATGCCCTGATGAATTTACACATTGCAGTTCTGATTTCTGGATTGCAAGTAGTTTGATAATCCTTATGAACAGTTCCTCCCTGACTACCCTCGTTTTCTAGCTCCATATCACATTCCCTAGACCATAAACCAGCTTTGACGATAGTAACCTTTGGGTTGTCAGCGAATTTTGCTTCCAAAATCTTCTGACAAGACGGAGCGGGATCGAATCCAAAGATATGATCAATCTTGAATCTAGGCCTAAGTAACATCTCTATGGTTTGTCCGTGGTGACTTCCTACATCAATAAAGATTCTTCGCATTACTTTCTCCAATCCGTATAGACGAATCTAGCCAAAAAGCAGTCGTTATGTATATGAAAAGCGAATTTCAATTTGTCCAACAAACCCTTCTTCCTCAGTTGTTTTAGCGCGAATTCATGATTGCTTGGGACTCCTTCTCTCAAGAATTTATATATATCCAAATACAGGTCTCCAAACTTGTCCATGATTTCTGATCCACCAAAGAACCAATAATCGGCAAGTGCTGGATAATGCGGTGTATGTGGGTATCCCGTATGTGTGTGTTTTAGTGTTTTATCGTTCTTCTTGTCCCATCCGTGGAAAAACCAATCTTCATGTCTGATACCAGCCCCATTAGGCTGTTTCATTACGCACCAGTTGGACGCATAGAAGCTCTCTGGGTCGAACTGATCAAAGTGTACGTCCGTCATCCAGGCAACGTCAAAACGGCCTATCATGACCATATCGTACTTGAAGTTTTTCTTCTTCTCGTATTCCCTTTTCAATTGCATACACTTAAATATACTATACCATCTGGCTATGGTTATTTGAGTCTTAGAGGTTACTCCGTCTGGATAATTTTTATCCGAAATAGTCCCGTCTGTGTTGAATACGGGATCGAGTTCGAACAATGCGCCTTTTGGAGTATAGGCATCTCTGAGTTCTTGTTCGACAGAAACGCTTGGAGTGTGCATAAATACATCTACGTCGTTATGGGCAAATATGTGCTTCTTGTAATGTTCTAATCCTCTCTCCCATTCAACCGGCGTACGTTTTCCTGTCTTGCCATCCCACATTTGTCCACCGACGACCTTTTTTCCAGGATGAGAAGCCATGCCCGTTAAACACAAGGCTATTTTCATTATTATATCCTTTCTAGTATTTTTATGATTTTTCTTTCTTCGCCGCACGGAGTTTTATCTGAAAATTCTATTATTTCAAACAGAACTTTAAACTCTTCTACCCATTCGTAAAATGCTTTTTTCTCGTGGTCATCAAACTTTGGCTTGTGTCTATAGAACCATTCATCGAAGACTATAATTGTCCCATTTACTATGCAATCGTTCAGAGACCAGAGTATTTCTTTTGCAGAACTGTATAGGTCAGAATCAATGTGCAATAGAGCTATGGGTTGTGATATTTTGAGATAATCTGGTATTGTATCGGAGAACCATCCAACGAAGAACTTTACTCCGTCTACATTCGGCACAACACCTCCTGTCGAAAAATATTCTGCTGGGACGACAACCTTACCATCTTTGTCCACCCATGGCTCTGGCAATCCTTTGAAGGAATCAAAACCAAACACAGAGAAAGATTCGTCAAGAGATTCTCTTATAGTTCTAATGGTTCCCCCTCTACAAACACCAAACTCTAAAACGTGTTTGTAGTCATTGTTGATAAGGGTCAGACCATGTTGTAAACTAGATTTGTTAGCCATGAGATTGTTCCTTAAGCAGATTGTTCAACATATATTTTCCTAGATAAAACAACATTTCAGCATAGGGAGTGTGGTGTAGGCAAGCTATGTTTAAATATATTAATGCTGTTAATATTTTTACTTTATTAAGATCGTAATCATTTTTTTCTATATAAGTTCCAAGCCATTCTTCGCAATCAATAAGAGTCTGTTTTCTCATTAATTCGAAATTAACAATAGGCAAAGATTCATTTATGTCGTCTATATAATTTACTTCATACATATTGTTATTAATAACAGAATGAGATACGATAAGTCCGTGCCACAGCTTGGCCAAGTCGTAATAAATATCTCCATATTTATCTAATCCACCAAAATCTTGTCTCCAATCTAGCAGACAAAAGGAAGCAATTGTATCTATTATATTCTCGAAGTGCAAATCTCCATGGACCCTGCCAGTATGTCCTTCTGAAAGATGTGTCCAATCAACCTTAGACAAAAGAGCCTCTATTGTCGGGACTCTGACACCGTTTATTACGTGCTCAGAATCCTTCTTGTCGAACCTACGGAAATATTCAGAGACTCTTGCTCTAGTCTTGTCTTCGTAGAATTTTCGATAAACTTCTATTTGTTTTTTCGATGGACACGTTTGTTTTCCCCATAGTTTTTCTATGAAGAACATAAGATTTTTCAATCTTGGGACATTTACTGTTTTAGAAAAAATTTCTCCTTCAACCATATTGTACGAATACATATGTTCTGTTTGTCCTATTATCTCAGGGACGTATCCCTCAAGCAGTTTAGCTCTTTTGACGCGATCTGATATAAAGGTTTTGTCTGTAGAAAATTTGATAACTTTGCCATTACAGAACCATATATGTTCCTGCTCTTTAGGTAGAATGTTCATGTCGTTTCCGGTAGATAAAACTTTGTTAGCGTGTTTTAGAGCGGCGGTGGTTCCTGTGTCATACCAACTAAATTCCTTCCCTTTTAACAATCCACTCTCTGCCATTGCGGACAGCGAAAAAGATTCTCCCTGATTCTTCGTACCATTTTCCAAAGCCAATCTCATTCTATCCCAAAATATCTTATAATCTTTGATGCCACAGATACCTATATATGATGGTGCTTCTGTATGTATTCCCTTTTCCTCAACTTTGCTAACCAACTGATTATCCCAGGAATCAAACACTATCGATCTATAATCCTGGCCAGCAGGCACTGAAGCATATCCTATCCAGTTGTGGTCTGGCGGCGGTACGCTTTCTTCTACTATGGCGTCGTTCGTGAAAAAGATAAATGGACATTGGAGCATTTGTTCATAATCGCACAGGTCTGATGTTAAACCATTCCTGTTCGCCCAAACGAAGGTGAATTTTCTTTCTGGATAAGCTAATTCTAGAAATTCTTTAACTAACTCCCCCTTGTATCCTAGGTCAATTATAATATCAACATCTTTACTAAATTTCTCTATTATATAAGACAAGATTGGTTTGTTCGCCACCGGAACTAATGTCTTGTTAACATGGTCGCAGTGATTACCAAGTCTGGACCCAACGCCTGCTGTCGGTATTATAACTTTGTATTTTTTATTCTCTGCCATAATCATCCTCCACTCTAACTACATCGTCATTTTCAGGAGTTGATGCTTCTAGATATACTGTATCTTCAAGGCCTTCCATCCTGTGAATAGTCCCGGCATGTATTGTGTATGAGTCCCCAGGAGACAACGTGATTGTATTTTTGTCACAGGTTAGCAACAGTAGGCCACTTAAAACATATACGGTTTCTGTTTTATGTACATGGTATTGTAAACTGCACCGAGCATCTTTGTTCATATATAATTTTTTAACCATATATTTTTCCTGAACAGTAATTAGAATTTCTTTGCCCCAAGGTTTTTCCGTTATCAACATAATTCTACCCCATAGAAAATAAATAATGTTCAATTAATAGCCACATATACTGCTGAATGGCTTTTTTTGTAGCCCAATTTCTTTCTAATAATTTCTTCATCAAACGCCTATATTCATCATCGGCAAAATGATAATGACCAGCCAACATAAGCTGTTCCATTTCGTCTTGGGAATTTGACCACTTCTTCCAATTTCCAGATCGAACAACCAATTCCTTAAATGGTTCTATGTCTATACCATAAATAAGCGATTGTAATATAGTCGTTTCTGTTTGTATTACACCAAGTTGTGGCGCTATGTTGAATGCATCAACAATTCCATTTCTCTCTTTTATTTGTTTTTCATTGAGATAGTCTGCATTGTGTTCTTTTAACTTAGCTCCATTTTCGTGCAATGCTTGGGCCATACTTTTTGCTAAATTTCTGTTAAAAGTTCCAGAGTTTTTATATCTAGAAACTAAACTTCCGGTTTGCACGACATAGAATATTGGGTTTGCTATTTCTTGACAAGACTTTAGGTCTGAGACTATTCTGTCTACATTATCTTCCGGAATTCCAACGTTTTCGTCTGTTCCAATCTCAAACAATACGTCTGATCTTATATCTATCGCATAAGACATCATTTCTTTTGTCAATGAAAGTCTTTGTTTGTGAGAATCGCATTTAGCTTTGCACAAATCTATATGTATCAAATCGAATCCATGTTCCAGGTCGTTTTTTATGGTTTTTTTTGTAGCTTCAAGATCATTGATGTTTTCCCATTTTGGACCAAAGCCAGGCCCACAGTGGTCCCTACAAATAAGCACTTGTGATCTAGGGAATTTTCTTCGTAGTTTCTCGACCATTTCCATATATTCAGATGTCGTACAAACATATCCACTGTCGGTATCTATCTGATTGCGAGAAGCTATCAACATTAATGGCTTATTGAAATTGTGAGAATATTTAAAGACAGATTCTATAATCTCGGCACTCATTGGTCCTATTGCAAGGTTATATGTCAACGTTTTTCATTCCTTTGTTTCTTTTAAGGTTAAATGCAACTGCCATTTTTTCTTTTGACTTAGGTTTGATATCGTTAATGATTATTCTTTGTCCTCTTGGTAAATTCATAATTAATTGATTATAGAACAAGCCAAATTTACACAATTCTTTTTCTGTAAAATTTCTTAGACTTTCTGGTCTTCCAGTCGTTAGAATTATTGTGTATCCTTGATTGTGCCATTCGTAGAACTTTTCTTGGACTCCAGGTAATATGCTTGCCTCTTCTGACATTATTTGTTTTATATTTCCATAATGATAAAAAACGCACCCATCTATATCACAGAATATTGTTTTCATGTGTGTCGCATGGTTAATCTTCTCCATCCAAAACTCCTTCATCTATTTCAAGTATAGCTTCTTTGCCGTTTATCAAATCTTCTGCTGTCATGATTTTATCAAGAGCCACTACCCCTAAGAAATCGAACTTAACAGCGCCAACACTTTCAGCGCTTCCCATTTCTAAACCAACTACTCTACTCTTGCTTTTTGGATCATAGACCAATGGGGATAATTCCTCTATAGGTCTGTCGGCTATTACTATTCCAGCGGCGTGTTTTGATTGGGATTTTTTTGTTCCTTCTATTCTCATTGCTTGATCGAATAATGGTTTATACCATTTATATGCGTTTTGGACTTGTTCCACGTTGTGAATCGCCCATTGTAAGATACCATAGTCATCTCCATGATCTTCTCTGGCTCCGTTTAATTCGTCGGCGATAGATGCTTCGTCTGGTATGTATTTAGTTATTTCGTTACACAAATCATGGGGTGTAATATTAATCTCTTGTGTGTCTTTGCCTTCCTTTAAGGCCTTTACTTTCATTAAATGCTGTACTGTCCCGGGCTGAGTCCTGAACACTTCTTTTAACGCAGCCTTCCCTTGCAATCTGCCGAAAGTTATCATCTGAGCAACGTACTGACTCCCCCATCTTTCTTTGAGATATGAAATGACCTTTTCTCTGAATAGAACTCCTATGTCCGTATCAATATCAGGCAAGCTTATATGTCCGTCATGTGTGATAACATCTTTGTTTTCTATCAATTCGTTTCTACCAGCCAGAGTTATTCCCAGCCCGAATGCCAAATGAGAATTGGATTTATTTTCTGCTGGCTTCGCTTTTATCATATCATTAAGATACATCCACATCTTGGGATTATTTTTATCTATCCATTCTACTTCTTGTCTCATTTTTGTGGTAAATTTTATGTTATTATTTTGTATCCTTCTGGCAAGGTGTTTGCTGACCGTTTTTCTTTCCTCTCCTATGTCTCTGGTGTGAAACAATTCAAAATTTTCAGACATCCACGACATAAAATCTGTCTGTCCAACATTGAAATGCGGAGGAACATTTCTGCTCATATTGTAAAATCGTTCAAAAAACAGTCCATATTCTAGAGGATCAATCCCGGTAATACCCGTCAAAAAGTTGACAAGAGAACCAGCGCCAGACCCTCTGCCATGGCCTCTTGGTCCTTTGTGTTTATCCACGAAATTGCATACATCCCAAACAATTAAAAAATAGTCAGCAAGACCGGCCTCATTGATAACGATCAACTCCTTTTGTAGTCTTTCCCAATATTCTTGCTTCATTTTTGGACTAAGGTGTTGTAGTTTTTTCTTTGCTCCTTCGATACATAGATATTTCAAATAATCACGAGAATTCATTTTAAGTTTTTCAGATTCTTCATTCGTGAATTTTGGAAGATAAGGATTATGCCCTATAGAAGAATAATGTATTTGATCCGCTATGTCTACGGAAGCCTGTAATTCTTCTGGAGTGAATTTTTCTAGCATTTCTTCATATGTCGGTATATAGTAGTTGTCTGAGACAAAAAAGTCCATACCGTCAAAGCCATCCATCCTTTTCTTGTCTTGCTCTTCTTTCGTTGTGTGTAATTGAGCACACAGTAAAATTCTTTGATCTTCTGCATCTTCTTTCCTGGCGTAATGAGCGTCTATCGTAGCTACGGTTGTTATCCCCAATTCTTTACCGAGTTCTCTTAAGCAGTCTGTAACCACACTTTGAATATCCATTCCCTCTTCTTGTATCTCTAAATAATAATTCTCTCTGCCGAAAATACTTATATGTTGTTCGATTATAGATTTTGCAACTTCTTTCCAATTTGGCTTAAGATAGGCCCTTACCTGTTCTTTATGTGTTCCATGTTGACTTACTTGAGCGGCTTCTTTAAAATCTGTAAAAAGATTTACTGGTAATTGACCTCCGATACAGGCAGAAAGACAAATCAAATTACCGTTTTTTGCAAACGGTCTGATGCCTTCTAAGTGTATTCTTGGCTTTGTATAAAAATAATCTGGTCTGTTCGTCTCACTTATCAATCCCATCAGGTCTTTTATACCATCATCGTTTTTAGCCAATACTATAAGGTGGTATCTTTTTCTGTTTGTTGTCTTTTTTATAGACGCATCTTCTTCGCATATATATAATTCAACTCCAATGATTGGTTTGATGCCGTCCTTTTTCGCTGTATCGTAAAAAATTTTCATACCAGCTATATTCCCATGATCAGTAAGAGCGCATCCCGGCAGACCTATGTCTACGCATCTGTCTACGATATCTTTTGGAGAAGATAATCCGTCTAATAACGAATAGTAACTATGGCAATGTAATGGTACGTACGATTTTTTACTCATGGATTTCGCCTTTCTTGGCTTTGCTTATTCTTTTATGTTCCAGTAGTAGTTCGAGATATCTATCATGATCTTCATTCTTTATGTCTCCGAATATATTTTCAACTACAGAAGGAGGATACCCATACGTAGCGTGCAAGACGAACAAATCATTAGGTGTCGGGTGTGTTCTCTTGACTTTATTCATATATTTGCAGATATTCCTTTGTGATTCCTTCAACATCTTTAAACACATTTCTTCTTCTTCCCTCAGAGCATTGGAAACAAAGATAGTATTACTTATTGCTTCTCTCTCATCCGTTGATATAGCTACAAAAATACGTCTATCTGATTCGTTGGTCGTGATAAGCCACTTTCTTCCATTCGGATAGCAATGCAATATGTCGGCCAAACACTTTTCTCCATTTTTGTTTTTGTGTACTGCCCTTGAGGCTGTGTGGTCCTGGCCTCCACACGGACATAAGTACATATTCCAGTAGTTGTTTTCTCTAACAAAGACAAGTGTTTTAGGGTCTATAATCCCCGAAAAACTCTTTGTGTAAATTTTGATGGTTTCTGTGTCATTCATCTATTGACTGCTCCATCAAATCTTTGCCATCACCCTTGTACTTTTCTGACACATAGGCTCCACCCATGGTGTGTAAATCTCCCCAAATTTTTGAACACTTATCTTCTTTATTGAATCTACACATTTTACATTTCCAAGACCTGTTTCTTCTCAAAAGAGTGTCGCCTTTTACTGTCATTAAAAATCTATGAAGATATTCTATGGTGTTTAAAACGTCATCATGAGACAGAGCTATAGTTACCGGCCCGCCATCTCCTGTATAATAAAATGTAAGTATAACATTTTTATATTGTGGATACAACAAATAAGATGCTAGATGATATATTCTAGGTTGTATCTCTCTTGACAGAACCTCTTCATCTATTTCTTTTTGTGTATAGAAACTTTTCCTTACACCCGTTTTCCAATCAATTATTTCTATAGTATCTTTATCTACTTTGTGAACCAAATCTATAAAACCACGCGCAGCAAATTGCTCAGGCTCATCGTTTTCGTTTTTCACTTCCCATTCTTTTCCTGGCATTTCTAATCTGAACCACTTTTCACTGTCTATTATATCTAAATTATACGGATTATAGTGTTCGTTGGCCAAGATTTCTTCAATAGCTAATCTACATTTTTTGAAATCTGCTGCTTCTTTGAATTCTCCCGTTTCTTTATCTATCCTTGTAGTCACCTTTCTTATTGATATGTTTTCATTTTTTTGCACTTGTTCATCCCATGCCCTGTCCAACAACCACATAGGATCAACATTAGTCTTACCTCTTTTTTTGAGTTTTGCCATCCAATCTATTGTTTGGTGAACAATAGTTCCTTGAAGAGCGGCTTTCCCCGAGTCTGATTTCTGATTCAGTATGTATTGCAGATAATATGCAAATGGACAATGTTTATACATACTAATTGAACTTGCGCTACATCTAGATATATTCATTTTTATTCCAAATTAGATTGTTCTGTGACCTTTTGGGATTCTGTATGTCTTGGTGGTCCGTCTGGAAATATATTTTGTAGATGTTTCACTTTACCTTCCATTGTTGTCAGAAGTTCTGAGACAGGACATGATGGCGGTCTGTCGTCGCTTATTTTGTTACATTGGATCGCGTCTATCAGAACAGCTATACAAGCTAAAGCGCTAGCTAGATGAGGAACTTTTGTATGTTGGTCTTCTTCTTCCCCATTAAACCATTTTTCCAGATGTCTATTTGCGGCCGCATAATATACAGAAGCCTTAACACCTCTATCCCTGTAGTTATATCCACCGTATTTCAAATCCCCTTCTGTCATAGCTAATGCGCCAAAAATTCTTGCTGTCGCCGGGAAAAGACTTAAGTCTATCCTGGACGTTGCCATTCTATCTTTTGGGTTGGTGTCTTTCCTGTCCATATTGTTCTCCCTTTGTAAACCAAAATTTTATTAATGACTAATTAGACAAAACTTCTTCTCTCGACGACACATTCAGTATCGGCAATATTTGTTTGTAAATATCTTCTGGCAACATATCTCCAACATCTTTGCCGTCTTTCAGGTTTACACAAAATACTCTAAAATAATTGTTCAAATCTTTTTGGAGCAGTTGTGTCGCAGCTTGTCCAGCTTTGTCTCCGTCAAAAGTACACACGACCGTTAGAGCCCCCGCATTCTGCAACATCATTCTTTGATGTCTAGAAATACTGGTGCCTAAAAGGGCAACACTATTTTTAATCCCAGCGGTTTCATACGCCCAAACGTCTCCAGGCCCTTCACACAGTATTGCTGTTCCTGTTTTATTCATAAAGTGTTTAGCAAACCATATGTTATATAGAGACGTTTCTCCATGAAAACCTGTAGTATGTTTCCATTTAGCATAAAGACTTCTGTATTTTTTATCTGGACATTCTTTTCTCTCTGGATGATGATACATAGAACAATTTACGCACTTATCATATATACTTCTGCCAGACCAACCAACAACAATTTTACCAGTGACATCCAAGACAGGGAAAAAAGCCCTTTTATACATTGGTTTTCCCTTCGTGTCACAGAACGATATATGATATTTATCTAAGATGTCTTCGGGTACACCTCTATTTGGATAGTATATAGTGTCCTTTTGCAATAAATGTATGACATCAGTCAATAGAATACCTTCTGAACTTGGTATAGGCTTTTTATTTTTCTTATGCTCTTTAATAATTTTGGCTATAGCGACGTCTTGTGCATCCATTTGAGAATTTTCCCACCCTTTGAGACCAAGTGCTTGTATAATAAATACTACAGATTGTCTAAAAGTCCATGGTTTTTCTGTTTTCCTAGACATCGTACCTCTAACTAGGCCAAAGACACTATTGGACGGTCCTGTTTTTGGGTCTTTATGACAACCTCTTGTCTTACATTGCCAATGACTAGACCTGATAGCCCAGAATAAACCTCTGTCATTATTGCCATCATGAACAGGACAAGCTGATTGTATGTAATCATATCTTTCTGTATATTCTATACCAAGAGCATCAAAAATTTCTGTTATTCTCTCACACGCTCTTTTTTGTATAAAATCTATTTCTGCTTTTTCAAACTGTTTCACTCTGTGTATTCCCCAGTATCGATTGAGAAACTAATGAAAATGGTTTTCCTTCTTTTAATTTAGCCTGCTCAAGCCTATTTAATACATTGATATAATCTCCGTTCTGCATTCCAGGCCCATATCTTGTATCTGTGACAAGAAGCTTCTTCGTTCCATTAGATGGTGGGTCTTCGTTTAGTTCTGTTTGAGATTTTTGTTTAAGAATTGTAAAATTAGAACATAGCCAACCTATTCTGTCTGAGCCAGATATTACTTCTGCCCCCTCTTTTTCAACTCCGTCTCTGTTTAATTGAACAGTAGCTAGTATCGGCAGCTTAAATTTTACTGCAAAATTATGTAAGGCGGTAATCAAAAATCCTAACAACTGATATTCTTGTAGATTTTGTTTAAAGCCTGCACTATCCATAAGCTTGAGATAATCATATATGATCAAACATGGTTTAGCAGACCCGCTCGAAGTAAATCCAACAGTTTTTGATAACCATCTTCTAGCTACCGACATAATCGCTTGAGGATTCATCCCCGCTACGGAAAAATGATCTATCGGTAGATTCTCTATAATTTCTTGACACGCCCATACCGCATCAGATTCGTTTGGATTATTTTGAAACTTACCAGTTTCTATTGTTAACAAATCGACGCCAGACACTAAAGACGTGAGTCTGTGAAGTTGTGTTTCCCCTGTTAATTCTGTATCTAGATATAGAACGGGGATATCATTGCTTGCAACATTAAAAGCTACATTTAAA
>Ga0102953_1000038_pt1 | contig 77508 bp, 78 predicted proteins | sample SalPon2A_C_D2_MG_FD_78509 | JGI IMG/M metagenome (GOLD analysis project Ga0102953, IMG submission 78509) | Soil microbial communities from South San Francisco under conditions of wetland restoration - Salt Pond MetaG R2A_C_D2_MG | ecosystem: Environmental > Terrestrial > Soil > Wetlands | place...
GGTCCAGTTTACAGCGGAATGCCTGGTCCAGTTTGCTCCGGAACAGGTGGACCACTTTGCAGCGGAATCGGTGGTCGGATGGCTCCGGAATCCGCATTAACCTGATTGATCCTTTCGGACTGTATGATATGTCGAACTTTCTCTATGATGCATTTGTCACAGGGCAACCTAGCCCAGAGTATCAAAAGTATGAAAAGGGGCTTAAAAAAGCATTAGCTCAGGTCGTAAAAAAAGAGGGGAAATGTATCGCGAAGTGTACGATTGATTATGTCGTTGGCGGAGTTACGCAAGCAACAATATTTAAATTATTAGAGAAAAAAGCGGTTGATGCTTTGGCTCTTAAAATTGTAGGGAAGGCCCTTACTTACTATTCAAGAATTGGATTGATAAAATGTGTTGTTGAATGTGACCAATGTAGTACCGAAGAGTAGAAATATTTTCTCATTGCGGACCTGAAATGAAAAATACCTTTAAAAAAATCATATACCCCATTTGCATTGTATTAGGTTTTTTTTCCTTATTATTTAAAACGCATTTGTTTTTTGGCGGTGATTATCTCTCATCAAAAAACATATTTATTACGCTATTTTTATTGTTGGTTGTAATTGTTTTTTTGATTGTTGGAACAATTTTAAACAGGAGGCGCTAAATTTGAACATTTATAGCGATGATAAATACTTGCTTGGAAAATTATTATTGCAGATTATCTTAGTGTTTCAATTGCTGTATTTTTATACTTATTTTTGCATCCTTAATACAAAGAATGTTTATTTCTAGAAACGTAGGATGGGGTCGCGTCTACAAATTTCAGATTTATAGGAATTTTTGAAATGGATTTCACGCCGGATCCGAACGAGGTCACCAGCATCCTTTATCCGGACGGCAAGGAGGAGATCTTCGAATACTCTCCCTGCTGCCCGCACCTGCTGGACAGCTACACCGACCGGGGCGGACGGACGACCTATTATACCTATGACGAGATGCGTCGGCTGGTCGAGGTGAAGCAACCGGACCAAAGCCTCATCAAGTACGAGTACGACGCCGACGGCAATCTCTCCAAGCTCATCGATCCCAACAACCACGCCACCACCTTCGAATACGACGCCATGAAGAGGCTGGTCAAAAAGACCTACGCCGACGGCAAGTTCGAAACCTACGACTACGACGGGGAGGGGCTGCTTGAAGCCAGGGCCAACGCCCGAGATGCGGCCGAGGAGGAAACGACCGCGACCTACCTGTACGACGAGAACCACAATCTTACCGACATCACCTACAGCGACGGCACGCCGAACGTCCATTACGTCCCGGACGATTTCAACCGGGTCTCATCGAGGACCGACGGGGCCGGCACCTGGGGGTTCACCTATTACAACGACTCGCGCCTGAAGACCGTCGATGGTCCATGGCCGGACGACACGGTGACCTATACCTATTATGATGACGGTAAACCGGAGAGCGTGGACCCGCAAGGGGGAGAGAAGATCTGGTACTACTACGACAATCTCGGCCGGTTGGAGGACATCAAGCCGGACAACACGCGGACCTTCCACTACGACTATCCACCGGGCAGCCCAACGCCCCTGGTTGAACAACTCACCCGGCCGAACGGCAGCTTCACCATTTACCAGTTTGACAGCCTCAACCGCCTTGAGGAGATCGCCAGCAAGAACAGCGCGGAACAGCTCATCTTTTCCGACGCCTTCACTTACGATACCCAAGGTCATGACCTGCGAGAATCCGAGACGGTCACCAACGGCGAACCGATCACCAACTTCACCGCCAACATGACCACCTACAGCTACAACAATGTCAATCAACTTCTATCTACGACCAGCCCGGCCCAGGCATTCGGCTACGATGACGATGGGAACATGACCGCCGGCTACACACCCGATGGCTACCCCTTCACCGCGACCTACGATGGGGAGAACCGGCTCAGCTCCATCGACTACACCGACGGTGAATCGGTGCCGCATCATACGGACTTCTATTACTGTGCCGATGGCTTCATGGCAAAACAGGTGGTGGACGACGTGGAGACGCGGTTTGTCCGGGATGGGTTGCTGACGCTGCAGGAGAGGGACGGAAATAACTCCATTACTCGTTCCTATGTATGGGACCGGCAGGCGCCGGGCGGGATTGGCGGCTTGTTGGAGTTGGGGCAGGGAGGGCAGCGGTACAGCTATCTCTTTGATGGCAAAGGAAACGTGCGGAGCCTTCTCGATGAAAACCAGGGCGTTGCCGCCACCTTCAGCTATGATGAGTTCGGCAACTTGATGGTGAAAGGTGGAACGCTCGACCAGCCGTTTCAGTTCTCCACCAAGAGATACAATGAGAAGACCGGACTATCCTATTACGGATACCGGTTTTATTCGCCGGTGCTTGGGAGGTGGATAAATAGGGATCCGCTTGGATTTGGTGGAGGGGATTTGAACTTGTATGGCTTCGTGAAAAATGATCCAGTTAGTTGGATTGATCCTTTGGGATTGGCGCAAATGTGTCACAGGGATTTGCTTTTGCCCATTCCATATGCGCGACATTGCTACGCAAAATTTGATGATGGTACTACTTCAAGTTACGACCAGGATGGAGTTCATCCAGATCCTGATCCAAACCAAGATGGGACTGTTTGTACAGAGCAGCAAGGATCTAAACAGGATGATTGCATTAGAGATGCCATGAAACAATGTAAAGGTTCAGATTATTCTTTTACAGGGTTTAATTGTTGCCATTGTGTTGAACAGGCGATGAAGGAATGTGGAGTATCAATACCAGCAGATGATTGGCCAAATTGGCCAATTAACCCGGGTCCACAATTTGGAGAACCTGGTTATAGTCCAACGCCGATTTACGGCCCGACTTTAGGGGAACAATATGAGTAGGGTTAAAGCTTGGTTGTTTGGTTTTTTGATGATTGTTATTTTTGTAATGGTTGGTGAGTTTGTAATTATCTTTAAGGATTATATTTTTGTTAGATTAGGTGCAGATAGGAATTTTGTGCTAACAATATTGTGGCTTCTTCCTGTTTTTGCTTCATTTGTTGCTGTATTCTTTCCGAAAAGAAATGGGCTCATTGCTGGGTTGTCGTATATTCCTATCCTTAGTGTGTTTGGACCAATTGTACACTACATCTGTGGTCAATTTGGAGCAAAAATAGACTTTGGCGGATTGTCAGGATTGAGAATAACATTTCAGATCTATCTTGTGTTGAGTGTAATTACTATTGGAATTGGTTGTATTGCAGGCATTTCCTTGAAGGGAAGAAAAAGACCCGGGTCGTAGTGTTTTGGTTCAGCGTGAATTGGAGAATTTCGCCGTTTGAGTTAGACTACGCGAACGGAGGAATTCACCATGCGAAAAAAGCGGAATAATATTAAGGACAGGTGGGATGATACACCATATTGCCTAGTTGGCCGAAACTGTCAGCATTTTGCTGACGCTCTGAGGAATGAATATAATCGTTTAATTGACCCAACTAGCTTCAATGTTGACTCCTTATTTGATCAAATAGCACCATGAGGAAATAATGAAGATAAAAATTTTTATAATATTGTTTTTGATTTACCCATACTTAAATCATTTTTTGCGCATATGGATAGAATCATATTCTTTGATTTTTTTGTTTATTGATGTTGTTTATTATTCACCAATATCATTATTTTTTTACAATGATAATTTCTTTTTTGATACTGAGATTGGTGTTTTGCCTAATGTTTATGGAAGACTTCTGACAACTCTTGTATACGCTATTGCTATATTTATGGTATGCAAATTATTAAAATGGAGAATAAGAAAAGGATCTGGGGAGCAATAGAACCTGATCGCACTCAAGCGAATTCCGGCGATTTAATGTTGTAACACTTGGAAGTTATTTTGGTCAGGCCATGATTTGAATGATCGAGGGTAGCTTAAAGGGAGATGTAACATGCCACCAACCTATAGGGCAAGGATAGTTTTCGTAGTTTTTGCTTTCATTTTAGCCTCTGCCACCAACTGCTTAGCCGAAACGATCAATTACACCTACGATGACATGCACCGCCTACTTGGGGCCCAATACGGCGACGGCACCTCCGTCGCCTATGTCTATGACAACCTCGGCAACCGCCTGATCAAAACCACCACCCTCCCCGGCGCCCCAGCGAACAATCCTCCCGCCGCGGTGACCAACCCGCTCCCTGCCGATTCCGGAACAGACATCCCCACCGCGCCCACCTTGACCTGGACGGGCGCCGAAGATCCCGACGCGGACGATGCCGTGGTTTACTCCGTCTATTTCGGCACATCATCCGCCCTTTCCCTTGTCGCCACCGGGGTTGAAACTAGCTATTCGCCAGGGCAATTGCAATCGCTGACCACCTATTACTGGAAGGTGGTTGCCAGGGATAATCGTAATGCAGTTACGGAGAGTCCGCTTTGGAGCTTTACTACTACGAACGATGCCCCTGAAGCTTCATTTTCCGTTGATACAACTATTGGATGGGCGCCCCTCCTCGTTATCTTTACCGACACCTCCCAATCTTCCGATGACGAAATTGTTTCCTGGGCCTGGGATTTCAACGATGACGGAGTTGTCGATTCGACCGACCGAAACCCCGCCTTCACCTACACTTCAGGGGGAACGCAAACCGTAAGGCTGACGGTTGCCGACGAGCACGGCGCCACAGGGACATTGGCCCTAACCGATTACATCGAAGTCTACGGTGATGACCATGTCGATGAAAACACCGTGATCCATTGTGTCACGAACAGCACCGAACTGCAGGATGCGCTTTCTGTTGCGGAAACCAATGGTAAAAATGATTTGATACAGTTGGTTCAGGGAATTTATGAGCTTTCAACGGGCGGAATTTCAGAGTTTTCTTACAATTCCACGGAGCCCTTCAGGCTTTTTATAAGGGGGGGGTATGCCCCAGGTTGTGTCTCCAGGGACCCGGACCCGGCTAACACGATTCTGGATGGTGGGAACGTTTACAGAGGATATGCAAAGGCAATAGAGCTTGTAGAATATACCCTATATACCCAAGGCAGCGAATTGTTGTCGCAAGTCCTTATTCTTGTTGATGGGATAACTATTAATAATTCAAATGCTTATTATCCGCCATTATATGCAGAGACGTATTATGGAGACATTGTAGTCAATAATACCATAATGAAAAACAATACAGCTGAACTCAATTCAGAGCAACCTGCGGGGTCAGGATTGACTTTCTGCCATTCTTACCAAGAGCAACCTGCGGGGTCAGGATTGACTTTCTGCCATTCTTACCAAGTGATGAGATTCTTGCGGGGTCGCAAAGGCATGTGGGATCAGGCCTGACAAACGGGATTTTCTGAAGTGGAGGCATGACTGGGCCCACCTAAGAGAAAAGAAAACACTTCCGGGGTCGGGCCAAGCTAAGAAATTGCAATCACAGGCAAGATTTACCACATTCGACATCTAAGCCTTAAAGCGGCCATTTCGGGGTCAAAATCGACCCTTTAAACTTTTGACATCCCCGACACCCTCCACAGCATCAACCACGACCTCGCCGGGTAGACCGACATCGACCTGACGTAACTCAGAACTACCGGGGGTTTCTTCCTCCCAGCCACTACCCTCTGTACTGCACCTCCCGAATAAATTCGACCATTGCCGAAGTTGCATCAATAGGTTAATGTATTGATGCAACTTTAAGCCAAGGAGATATCATGTCGATCACCAGCAAGGACATCGTCCCTCTCAAGGAGATGCGGGCACGGCTGACGGAACTGGCCGAGGACGTCTGCAAGGGCCGCGAAAAAATCATCACCCGCAACGGCAAGGCCTACGTCGCCCTGATCGACGCCCGCCGTCTCGACTACTACCATCGCCTGGAGCGCGAAAACATCCACCTCACCCTGCTCGAAGAAGCGGGCCGCGGCTGGGATGACGTCGAAAAGGGTGATCTCCTGTCGGTGGCCGAACTCAAGGCGCGCTACGACCGCGGCGAATGAAAAAAGCCACCATCCGGATTACCCGCCACTTCGCCGGGAATCTCGAGGACATCGAGGAGATCCTGCTCGAAGCCGAGGCGCCCGAAGCCTTTTCGGCGCTGCTCGACGACCTGTTCGGAGAGATTATCCCGGCCCTCGAACGCTATCCCGACCTCGGGACCGACTTCTTCCGCCGCCGCCCTTCCTCCCGGGAAGCCTCCGAGATGGAATCCGCTCTCCGAAAGCGACTCGGCCCCCAAACCACCCTGCGCGAACTGATCCGCGGTGACTACCTGATCCTCCACGCCCGACGTGCCAACGACATCTATCTGCTCGCCGTCAAGCACCACCGGCAGTTTCCCTTCGATCTGCCGGAGTTTTGGGCCGAAACACTTTAAGGAGTTCCATTCGACCGGAGTTCGAGGCCTGTTTACTCTATTGAGAAGGATGCCCCATGCCCGTCCCGATCACCGTCGTCGACGCCTTCACCGACACCCCGTTTGCCGGCAATCCGGCGGCCGTCTGCCTCCTCGACCGGCCGCGGCCCGAGGAATGGCTGCAGAAGGTGGCGCGGGAGATGAACCTCTCGGAGACCGCCTTCCTCCTCCCGGAAGGCGACGGCTTTCGCCTGCGCTGGTTCACGCCGACCGTGGAGGTGGACCTCTGCGGCCACGCGACCCTGGCCGCCGCCCATGTCCTGTGGGAACAGGGGAAGCTCGCCGCCGGATCGGCGGCCCGCTTCCAGACCCGCAGCGGACTGCTGACCGCGCAGCAAAAGGACGGCTGGATCGAACTCGACTTCCCGGCCGAACCGGCCCACCCGGTCGACGAGTCGCCCAACCTCGAAGAGATCCTGGGCGTGCCGGCCTTCCTCGTCGGCAGGAACCGCATGGACACCCTGGTGGAGGTTCCGGACGAGGCCGCACTGCGGGAGTTGCAGCCCGATCAGGCGGCGCTTGCCCTCCTCGACTGCCGGGGGATGATCGTCACCTGCCGTAGCGCGTCGAGGGAGTTCGACTTCCTCTCCCGTTTTTTCGCCCCCCGGGCCGGCGTCCCCGAAGACCCGGTCACCGGCTCGGCCCACTGCTGCCTCGGCCCCTACTGGGGCAAGAGACTGGGCAAGACGGTCATGACCGCCTGTCAGGCCTCGGTCCGGGGCGGGATCGTCAAGGTGGAGATGGCGGGGGATCGGGTGCGCCTGTCGGGGAAGGCGGTGACGGTCATGAAGGGTAAAATCGTATCCTGAGCCATGGTCAAGATCCAAGGGGGGAGCGAAACCGAGGGCCTGGCGGTGGCCGAGGCCCTGTGTATAATGGATCAATGAGACCGTTCAGACCCCGCAACCTGCTCATCGTGCCGATCGTCCTCGCCCTCGCCGCGCTGACCGCCGTCTGCCTCCATTCCCTGGAGGAAATCCACTACCTCAAGTCCTTCTTTCCGCCGTCCTTCACGGTGCAGGATGCCTTCTATGCCGGCGTACTGGAACTGATCAAGGTGGCGATCATCGCCTTCCCCCTGGTCCTGCTCATTGCCGTCTGCCTCTTCTTCGCCCGGCCACCGCGGGACCGCTAGCCAGCGCCGCCCACCTTCGTCGGCTCCCTGCTATACTGGATTTTGAATCGATCTTTTTCATGGGAGGGTGTCGGACTATACGGGCCGCAGCGAAAATCTGGAAGTTTGAGACCAGCTTTTGGCTCGCCTGAGAGCTCATAGCCATAGCTATGGGCCGAAAAGGAGCTGAAATCCGGGCCAAGCAGCCGAATTTGCAGCCGGGTCGGGAATAGTCCGTCAGCCTCCTCGTGCCTCGATTTAAACAACTTTTCAGGGTAAACAAGGAAATCGATGAGGATCACCGTCGCGTACAACCTGCGCACCGACGCCACCGAGGCGACGGCGGAACTGCTGAAGGAGGAGGACGTCCGCCGGATCTGCACGGCGATCTCAGCCTCCCAGCACGTGGTGACCCCCGTCGAGGTCAGCGGCGCACCGAACCAGGTCGTCGAACGGCTTCTGGCGAGTGACCCTGACCTGATTTTCAACATCGCCGAGGGGACGATCGGCAGCGCCCGGGAGGCCTTCTACCCGGGCCTCTACGAACAGCTCCACCTCCCTTTCACCGGCGGCAACGCTTCCCTGCTGCACCTCTATCTCGACAAGCACCTGGCCAAGACGGTGCTTGCTGCCCATGGCATCCCCGTTCCCCAAGGGGTCCTGGTCACCCGTGAGAACCGGAACATTCCCGCCGATCTGAGATATCCGCTGATCATCAAACCCAACTCGGAGGGATCGAGCAAGGGGATCACCCTCGATTCGATCGTCGAATCCGCCGAGGCGGCCCGCCGGAGGATCGATCTCCAGCTCGAGCGCTATCCCGCCGGGCTCGTGGTGGAGGAGTTCATCAGAGGCAGGGAGCTGAGCGTCCCCTTTTTGGAAGCCTTCCCGGGGCAGGTTCTTGGCATTGTCGAACACGTCTTCGACCTGGAGAGACTCGGCACCCGCTACAACATCTTCGACTACGAGATGAAGCAGGGGGGAGAACCGGCGAAGGCGGTCCGTTCCCAATGCCCGACCGAGCTCTCCAGGGATGAGGAAGAACGGGTGCTGGAGCTGGCTCGCAAGGTCTGCGGAGCCCTGACCTGTCCGGATCTCGGCCGAGTAGACATCCGCCTGGACGACGAGGGGAGGCCGTGGTTCCTGGAACTGAACGCACTGCCCAGCCTGCATCCCGACGCATCGCTGCTGGTCGCCGGTCGCCACCGGGGCCTCGATGCGAAAATGGTCATGCGCCTGATCATCCGCTCGGCAGCAAGGCGCTACGGCCTCGCGCTGCGGCCGGCCCAGAAACCCTCTTCGAAGAATCGCGCCGAGGCTCCTCCGCGGCCCACCGCCAGGGAACTTGGGATCCGCACGGGCCGTCTGCCCACCGGGATTCACAACGCCATCACCGACGTTCCGGGGGTAAAGGTCGGTCACTGGACACGGATCGAGGACGGCGTCCCGATCTCAGGTCGGCAGGAGACGACCTGCGTGCGCACGGGGGTCACTGCCATCCTTCCGGCCGACCAGCCCTTCCGCAAACGCCTGGTGGCCGGCGGCTTCGTGCTCAGCGGCATCGGCGAGATGACCGGACTGATGCAGGTCCTTGAGCTTGGATGGCTGGAGACCCCGATCCTGCTGACCAACTCCCACTCGGTCGGTCCCGTGCACAACGGCGTAATCGCCTACCTGAGCCACAAGCATCCGGACCTGGGAACGGACATCGACGTGGCCCTGCCGGTGGTCGGCGAGACCGACGACTCTTTCCTCAACGATGTGCGGGTCGGCACCTGTTCGGCCCTGGACGCGGCCCATGCCATCAAGGCGGCAAAGACGGGCCCGGTCACCCAGGGGTCCATCGGGGCGGGCGCCGGCATGATGACCTTCGATTTTGCCGGCGGAATAGGAACCTCCTCCCGGACTCTTGAACTCCCGGAGGGGAATTTCACCCTGGGGGTCCTGGTTCTCTCGAACTTCGGCAAGATGCGAAACATGACCGTCGACGGGAGGGTTGTAGGACGCCATCTCGATACCCTCTTCCCCCGGGAAACACGCCGGCAGCACTCCGAAGGCTCGATCATCGTGGTAATCGCCACGGACGTGCCGCTCCTTGCCAGTCAATTGAACCGGATTGCCCGAAGGGCTTCCCTGGGCCTCGGCCGGGCCGGTTCCTATGCCGCAACCACCAGCGGCGAAATCATCATCGCCTTCAGCACAGCCAACCGCTCACCCCGGCGATCGCCGATGAGAAGGCGCTTCATCACCCTGAAATGCCTGGACGACGCCCGGATCGACCTGCTCTACGAAGTGGCCATCGAAACCACGGAGGAAGCGGTTCTCAACGCCATCTTCTGCTCCAACGGCATGTCCGGACGCGAGGGTCGCATCGCGTCGGCCCTCCCCCATGAAGCGGTGCTGGAAGCTCTGAGGAGAACCCCATGAAAGTGATCGTGAAGTACAACGACAGCCAGCACAACCCCCGGTGGAAATACGAGCTGGGCCAGAACGTCCACGAGGTGAAGGATACGCCTTTCCGGGTCAACACTATCAAGGAGGCCCTGAAAAAAGACGGTCGGTTCACCTTTCAGCGCGCGCGCCGTTTTCCCGAATGGCATATTTCCCGTATCCATCCCTATCACGACTACATCAAACTGACTTCCGCCTCTCTGACCGACAATGAGGAGATTTATCCCGAACTCTTTCCCGGCGAAGGGGCGCATCTGCCCAAGCGGGTCGACCGGCCCCTCTGGGGGGGACTCTGGTGCGCCGACGCGGTGACGCCGATCATGGGGAAGACCTATCAGGTTGCACGGGCCTCGGCGGAGACCGCACTGACCGGCGCCGACTTTCTGATCCGCGGTGACGACAGGGCCGTCTATGCCCTCTGCCGTCCCTCGGGACATCACGCCGGGCCGCGAAACTTCGGCGGTTACTGCTATTTCAACAACGTCGCCACCGCGACCGAGTACCTTCTGCCCCACGGAACGGTCGCCATCCTGGACACCGACTATCATCACGGCAACGGCACCCAGGAGTTCTTTCAGGAGCAGAAGCATGTCTTCACCGCCTCCATTCACGGCGACCCCATTTTCGAATACCCCTATTTCTGGGGATACGCGGAGGAGACCGGCACGGGCCAGGGTGAGGGAAGCAACCTGAACATCCCCTTGCCGTGCACCACGAACGCCGAGGAGTACCTCGCCGCCGTAGAGAGTTTTTGCGTGCGAATGGAGGAGTTCCGTCCGGACTTCCTGATCATAGCCGCTGGGTTCGACGCCCACATGACGGACCCCATAGGGGCTTTCCGCCTGGAGACAGCGGACTTCCGCCGTATTGCCGAGCGCCTGGCCGCACTCGACCTGCCGACGCTGATATGCCAGGAGGGGGGATACAACACGGCGGTCCTGGGGGAGTGTGTGCGAGGCTTCCTCGAAGGGTTCCTTCCACCTCCGGGGTCGGACCAAGCCAATTAACTACAATCACGGATAAAATAAACCATATCCGGCTCTTTTGAGCCTTGAAAACCCGGGACACTTCCCTGTTTCTGTTTTTTGGAAAACCGCGGCCAGTTCCGAATCATAATCCGACAAGCAAATGGTTAAAATCTTCTCTCCAAACGACGAAATCCAGCTCGCCCTGGTCAAGAGCCTGCTCGAAGCAGAGGGGATCCCCTACTTCGTCCACAACGACCAATTCGGCTCGATGCAGGTCGGCATCCAGATCGAACTGCTGAACAGGCGGACCGTTATGGTGGCCGAGCCGTTCGCCGAACGGGCGCGGGCCATCGTGGCAGAATTCCTGGAGAATTCGGTGCCCGAACATCAGGAAACCGCCCGGGGATACACCTTCCGGGAAAAGTTCCGCATGGTCTTCGAGGCCCTGGTTTTCGGCTGGTTCATGCCAGGAAGAAGGCGGCGGATCGAGAAGCCGGACTCGGAAGAAGATCGGCCATAGGATCGACATCTGGCGGGCCGGCATTTCAGGGAAAGGGTCATGGCACGGGTCAAAAAAGATCCTGAATTTCGCAGCGAACTGCTGATCGGAACGACCAACCGACCGCCTGAATGTCCTGTACCCTCCCCTCTCAACTTTTATCTGAGGTCTTCGGTTTGACGGCCCGGCACACCGGTGCGATAATTTAACCAGCCAGAATAGGCGAGCTTTCAGCGACAAAATCCATATTCATGGGAAGGAAGAACTCATGGCCGATATCGACTGCATCAATCCCGAAGAGCACTGTGCCCTGCATGCCTGCCAGATGAAGCCTACCAAGCGCAACCCCGAGATCGACAAGATGTACGAAGATCCCCGGTTCATCTGCGAGAACTGCGGAGCAAAGGTCCATAACCGGGAAAATCTCTGCAAGCCGAGGGAACTCTAGAAAAAGAAAAGCCGGGCGAAAACCAGGACGCCCTTGTTTTTCGCCCGGCAGTCGCCGATCTCCCCTCCTCCATGCCCCGCCCGAGGCCCCCGTCCGCCGGAGCATTTCACTCCATCCCTTCGATGATCCCCTCGGGAGAAAGACGGATACGCTCGGCGACGGGTGACTTCGGCAGCCCCGGCATGCGCAGGATATCGCCGGTCAGAACCACCAGAAAACCGGCGCCGGCATTGATCTGGACCCCACGCACCTTGACGGTGAAGTTGCGGGGGCGACCCTGCAGGTTCGGATCGTCGGAGAGGGAACTGGGCGCCTTGGCGACACAGACGGGCAGATGGGACAAGGCCAGGTTCTCCACCTGGCGCAGGTCCTTTTCCGCCTCCCGGGTGAAGGCGACGTCGAGGGCTCCGTAGATTTCCCGGCAGATGATGCGCACCTTTTCGGCTACCGGCAGATCGAGGGGGTAGAGGGGGGCGAAGGGCTTGCTCGTTTCGGCAGCGGTCATCACCTCCCGCGCCAGATCCAGGGCCCCCTTCCCTCCTTGCTCGTAATGGGTACAGGAAACGAAGGGGATGCCCTGAGTCCGACAACGCTCCCCGACCAGGGCGATCTCGGCATCGCTGTCGCCGGCGAAGCGGTTGAGGGCAACGACCGGCCGCTTGTTGAATTTCCCGACATCCTCGATGTGCTTGTCGAGGTTGACGAGTCCCCGGGCGACGGCCTCTGGGTCGGTCCGGTCGAGTTCGTTCTTCTTTTTCCCGCCGTGCATCCTCAGCGCCCGCACGGTGGTGACCAGCACGACGGCCGCGGGATCGAGACCGGCCAGCCGGCACTTGATGTCGAAGAACTTCTCGGCCCCCAGATCAAAGCCGAAGCCCGCCTCGGTAATGGCCCAGTCCGCATGGTGCATGGCCATTTTCGTCGCCACCAGGCTGTTGCAGCCGTGGGCGATATTGGCGAAGGGGCCGCCGTGCACGAAGGCCGGCGTCCCCTCCAGTGACTGGACCAGATTGGGATGGACGGCATCGCGCAGCAGGGCCATCATGGCGCCGGTCACCTTCAGCTCGCGGGCGTAGACCGGCTCCCCCGCATAGGTGTAGGCGACCAGGGTACGCTCGATCCGCTCGCGCAGATCCTCCAGGCCGGAGGCGAGGCAGAGCATCGCCATCACCTCCGAGGCGGCCGTGATGTCGAATCCTCCCTCGCGGGGAACGCCCTGGCCCCTGCCCCCCAGACCGAGCACGATATGGCGCAAGCTGCGGTCGTTCATGTCCATGACCCGACGCCAGGCAACCTGGCGGGGATCGATGCCCAACTCGTTGCCATGGTAGATATGATTGTCGATGATGGCCGAAAGGAGGTTGTTGGCGCTGGTGACGGCGTGGAAGTCGCCCGTGAAGTGCAGATTGATGCAGTCGGCCGGCACGATCTGGCTGTAGCCGCCACCGGTGCCTCCCCCCTTCATCCCGAGGCACGGGCCGAGGGATGGCTCGCGCAACGCCAGACAGACCGATTCCCCCATCTGCGCGAGGGCCTGGCCGAGGCCGATGGTGGCCGTGGTCTTTCCTTCTCCGGCGGCGGTCGGCGTCGTGGCGGAAACGAGGATCAGCAGCCCTTTCCTCGGGGAGGGGCGCGTCAGGGCGTTCAGGTGAACCTTGGCGATCTCCCGGCCGAAGGGCAGGAGATCTTCCTCGCAGATACCCAGCCCTTGAGCCACCTGCCGGATGGGGCGGGGAGGAAAACGACGGGCGATTTCGGCGTCACTTGGCATGGCGAAGGATCTCCCGGACAATAGAAGATGAGACGTTCTTTTGAACAGTTTACCGTTCGATCCCGAATTGGGTACTCCCCTTGGAGCCTTTCGGAGGTGGTGGATCGTAACGAGAAAATGGGGAATCGAAGACAGATTTCCGCGAATTTGAGGGCTAATAGTGGGTCTATTTGCCGAAAATTCGCGGAAATATGGACCAATTCACCTTTTTCGCAGCAGATTCATTCCTAAGTCCGACAGGCTCCTGGCAAATTCGTCGCCGGGTCAATGCGTCGCCTTGTCGCCCCAGATTTCCTTCAGCCGCTGATCGCGACCGCAATTCCAGCGATAGAATTTGTAGCGAATGGGGTTCTTCCTGTAATAATCCTGATGGTAGCTTTCGCTCCCCTTGATCGGATAGAAGGTTGACGCATCCAGAATGGGGGTGACGACCTTTTTGTCGGGGAACATCGCCTGGACTTCCTTCTTCGATACCTCGGCGATTTTCCTCTCTTCCTCATTGGCCACGAAAATCGCGCTCATATAGCTGTGACCCCGGTCGCAAAACTGTCCGCCGGCATCGAAGGGATCGATATTCACCCAGTAGTAATCGAGCAGCTCCCGGTAGCTGACCCGCTCCGGGTCATAGGTGATTTCCACCGCCTCATAGTGCCCGGTGTGGTCGCCGTTGTATGTCGGATTTTTCAACGTGCCGCCGGTAAACCCCGAGACCACGTCGGTGACGCCCTCGAGTTTTTCGAAATCCGACTCCATGCACCAGAAACATCCGCCCGACAAAACCGCTTTTGCCGTTTCCCCGGCCAGGGCATTCGCGGCAAAAATGAGCGAAACGAAAAGCAGGAAGAGGATCAGTTTCGTGTTCATGAGACCTCCCGTGAGGTTGATGTTGACCAGAGGCTGGGCCACCCGGCATTGATCCGGGTGGCCCTGTTGCCTCCATCACTTGAACAATTTCTCGTAGTCTTCGTACCCTTCTTTCGCCAGATCGACTGCAGGAACGAACCGCAGCGCCGCCGAATTGATGCAGTACCGCAATCCGGTGGGTGGGGGACCGTCATCGAAGACATGCCCGAGATGCGAATCGGACGATTTGCTGCGCACTTCGGTGCGGACGATGAACCAACTGCGGTCCTTTTTCTCGACGATCCGGTCCGGATCCAGCGGCTTGGTGAAACTCGGCCATCCGGTGCCGGATTCGAACTTGTCGAGGGAACTGAAAAGCGGCGCGCCGGAGATGATGTCGACATAGATGCCCGGCTCGTGATTGTCCCAGTAGGCATTGGAGAAAGCCGGCTCCGTACCGTTTTCTCGGGTCACCTTGTACTGCAGGGGGGTCAGGCGGCGACGGAGTTCTTTGTCCGAGGGTATCGTGAAATGTTCCATTTTCATCTCATCCTGCCTCATCCCCATGTCGTCGGATTTCATCGACCGGGACGCGGCCGTCTCCTCCATCCCGGCCACGTTCCCTCCCATGCTCTCGCTCTGGACCATGAGCGCTCCGAGCAGGGCCAGCGTTAAACCGAAAATCGCGATTGTCAGGGTTTTCATATTGGCCTCCGTCCTTCCGGTTCAGGGTTGTTCTTTTTGTATGGTTAAATCATACTGGAATTGTTTCAAGCCTGCTTAAACAGCGTGTAAAGATCGGGTAAAGTTTTAGACCCTGGAACATTGTTGCTCTGTTGCATCGGGCCCCAAAAGTCCTTTACTATCCTCAATGAACTACCCCGCAGCAAGCTGCGGGGGAATTCAACCCAACGAAGATTAAAATAAAGAGGAATTGCCCCCCATGATCACCATTGAAACTATCGCAACCTTCTTCGTTGCCTCCACCCTCCTCGCCCGCGCCCCGGGCCCGGACAACATCTTCGTCCTGACCCAATCGGCCCTGCACGCCAAGGGGGCGGGCCTGGTCGTCATGCTCGGTCTCTGCACCGGCCTGATCGGGCACAGCACCGCCCTCGCCCTGGGGGTGGCGGTGATCTTCCAGACCTCGATGGTCGCCTTCACCGCCCTCAAGATGGTCGGCGCCGCCTACCTCGGAGAGGTAACCTCGAAGGATGGGGTTTGCGCGAGCGGAACTCCGGGCACAACAACTTATTCCCCAAACATAAAAAAAGGCGGCATTCGCCGCCATTTGAATAAAAACGATATCTCAGGCCATCAGGCGCCCGTGGGAGAAGGTTCGTCCATGTACGCGGCTTCCATCGGGGTCATTTTTCGGCCGCAATGCATGAAGTCGGTCTTGTCGGCTTCAATGTGCGCGACCTTGATTCGACAGACCTCACAGACATACATCTCTTTTTTCCCCTGTTTTTTTTCCTTCTCGGCCATGGTTTCTCCTTTCGTCTTGGAGGAAAAACGTCTCCGCCACCAATTCCGGAGCTGTTAACATTATATAATACCTGCAGTAAGAATCTCAAATATCCAGCGTGAAAAACACGGGAACGTTTTTACTTTGTCCTGAATCAGTGAGTGCATCACCGGCGGATAGCACAACTTATTGACCTGCCTGAGCTTCCCCAGAATCACCGCTGAACCTATGGGTGCAGCTAATATTTTGGAAAAGTTTATTCAGGCCACGCAGTTACACTCTCCATCCGGCATGAACCCACGGATGCAGGTTTGTTGCATTGACGCCTGAAAATCCCTACGCTCGTGATTAAACGAGCCGCCTCCGAAGGCGCCCCCAAGGAAACAGCTCATGAATATGTTACGTCGCATACCCGTCATCGCTATTCTGGTCCTCCTCCCCCTTACCGCCTCCGCAGAACAGACCCTCTACGGCATCTATTCGAACATGACCGCCTCGGAAGGCGAGCCGTCCGGGTTCGAGGTGTTCATTCTCCACGACGGCAGGCCCGGCAAATGCAGCGACTCTGCCCTCTTTCAGGCCGCCGAGGGTTGGCCGCAGTACCCGGAATTGCTCGACTGCTGCGCCTGTTCTCCATCCCATGTCGAGTTCATGTCGCAAAAGTGGGGCCGGTTCGTGGGCAAAATCGAAAACGATACCCTGGTTGGCGAGTTCGTCGACGCCCACCACACCATTGCACTGAAGAAGGGCCAAAGCTTCTGGCAAAAATGATAAAGATAATTGTTGCGGAGATAATTCCGTCATGACTGAGGACCGACGAATGCACCACAAACCGAAACCGCTGCTCCTTGTCTCCTGGGTCGTCTTACTGCTGTCCATCGCCCTGCCGGCCGCCGCCGACCGTCCGGGGTGGAACGAGCCGCCCAAGGCACCGGGGTATGACCGCAATGGCCTGCTGAAGATCAACGCCGGGTATTTCAACATGGCGGCGGCCACGGGCGGCGACTTCTACTTCTGGGCGCCGGGGGAATTCGCCGCCTCGGCCGGACTGCTCAATGTTCCCGTCGCCTCCGACCCGGTCGCCCTCGCCTACCGCAGCGGCGACGGCGATTTCGCCCAATCCCTGGAGATCCCGGTGGACGCCGCCCTTACCCGTCTCTCCCTCTTCGCAGGCGCCCAGCGCCTGGACGAGGTGCGCCTGCTGCGACCGGACGGGCGCAGCGTCAAGGCCAATCCCGCCGGGGTTGCCGTTCAGGTCTACAAACACATGCGCATCGTTACCGTCGAAGACCCGGAACCCGGCCCCTGGCGGGTCGAGGCGCGCGGAGCGGGAAGCTACGCCATCGCGGCCCGCTACCTGGCCGAAAGAATGAAGCTGGCCGAACGGGGCCTGGAGGCGATCGACCTCGTCGGCTTCACCTTCGTGGAGCTCGGGGGCAGGCCGGGGCACGAAGGATTCTTCCCCGTCGACAAGCCGGTGCGGGCCGGCGAGGAAGAACTCTTGCGAGTCACCCTCTCGGGAGGGGTCCGGGATCCGTCAGTTGAAATGGTCTCCGTCGCGGGGGATCTCCTCGGCGCCTGCCGCCTGGATGTCTCCATCGGGGAGGTTGCGGCAGATGAGTTCATCGGCGCCTGCAGCATCCCCGAACAACCCTTCCGGGTGCGGGTTCGGGGCCGGGACGGGGAGGGACACCTCTTCCAGCGGATTTCGGCGGCTCCCATCTCGCCCCTCCTGTGAATCAAATCCCGATGCGGTAAATTTACCGGACCGAACCGAACAAATTAACGACACGGAGTTCCTCGATGAACCTCTTCGCAAATCTCCCCACAAAGCTGCCGGAAGAAGAAATCGTCCCTCTCCTCTCCTCGGCGAACATGCGAATCGAACGCATCGTCTCCACCGGCCAGACCTCGCCGCCCGGCTTCTGGTATGATCAGGAGGAGCATGAATGGATACTCGTGCTGCGGGGGCGGGGAGTTATTGAGTACGAGGACGGAAAAATGGTCTCCCTGGCGCCGGGGGACCCTCTGCATATCCCCGCCCGGGTCCGGCACCGGGTACGCGAGACGAGCCGGGAAGAGCCGACCGTCTGGCTCGCGGTTTTCTGGAGCGACCGGACAGACCGATGAATAAAATTCGGAGAGGGTTGTGGATATTGTCCCTGTCCCTGCACCATTTCCATACGGAGAAGATTTATGAATAGGATCAGAAATTTATCGTTCATCACCGTCCTTGCCTCCCTGCTTCTGATCACCCTCACCGCTCCCGCCATAGCCGCGGAGGGCGACCTGGTCGAAAGCCTGAAGGCTGACTTCCAGGATTTTCTGCCCACCTATATCAAGGCGGTCAAGGAGAGGGATGCCGACTTCCTGGCCGCGGTTCACCCGGACCTGCCGAAGGAGATGACCGATTTTTTCTTCGACCTGACCCAGGACATGATGCGCTACGCCGAAACGAACGGCCTGCAGCCTTCCATCACCTGCAAGGCGTACGGCGTCTGCAAGGTGACCTGGCCCCAGCCCGAGGGCCACTGGGCGGCCCAGTCGTTCATTCGGCACGAAGACAGGTGGCGCTGGCTGTCCGAATAGCATTTCGGGAGGATCGACATGGATGAATTCATGCAGGCAGCCATCGAGGAAGCGGAAACCGGGCGGCAGGAAGGGGGTATTCCCATCGGTTCGGTTCTGGTTCATAACGGCAGAATCATCGGCCGGGGACACAATCGCCGCATCCAGAAAGACAGCGTGATCCTGCACGGCGAAATGGATGCGCTGGAAAACGCCGGGCGGCGATCCGCCGCAACCTATCGCGAGTGCACCCTGTACACCACGCTTTCCCCATGCCCCATGTGCACCGGGGCCATCCTGCTCTACGGTATTCCCAACGTGGTGATCGGGGAGAACCGGACCTTCATGGGCGAAGAGGCGTTATTGCGGTCGCGGGGAGTGGAGGTGGAGGTAATGCAGGCTCCCGCCTGCATCGAAATGATGACGACCTTCATCCGGGAGTCCCCCGAACTGTGGAACGAGGATATCGGGGTGTGAGAGTTGGAAAAAGTGGCAGGACCGGGTTCGGGCCTGCAAATTGCAGCGTTAAAAGAAAAAATGCATCCGCCGGGGCTTTTCGAGCCCGGTGAGAACCCTTTGAAACGAAGGAGAAGAGATGAACCGGCGTCTTCCGCACCAAACTCAACTGCGCGGCCTCTCCGCCAGAGTCCTGCCACTTTTTGTCGCCCTGCTCGTCTTTTCGGGCTGCTCGGGCAGAACCGTCACCGTCGAGATCCCCCCGAAAGTCGATCTCAGCTCCTGGCCGGTCATCGGCATCGTCGACTTCACCGCCGACCCCCATGAGGAACTGAGCCCGGAAGCGACACAGAAGTTCCTGGCCCACGTGCAGAGCGCTCAGCCCGGGACCCGCCTGTTGGAACTGGGGAGCGAAGAGAACGTCCTGCTGGCGTTGAACCGGAATACCCTCGACCCCGAAGCGATCAAGGCCATCGGCCGAAAATACGGCGTCGCCGCGGTTTTGGCCGGTCGCCTTGAGGTCTCCGAGGCAACCCCCCGGATCGATCTCTCACCGGACCTTAAATCGTTCAGCGCCAAAGCCTCGGTAAAGGGCGCGCTTTCCGCCAAGCTTCGGGAAACCGCCACCGGGGCCACCGTGTGGACCAACGGCGCCCACGGTCAGTGGAAGGTGGCCGGCATGGATCTCGGCAGCGGCGGGCTGGCCAATGTCAGTATTTCCGATCCGGCCGAGCGCTATGACCAGATGCTCGGGGAACTGGCCGATGTCGCCACCCGGGACTTTCGCCCGCGGTATGAAAGACACCAGGTACAGGACTAGTCCGGAATGAACTTCCCCGCAGCAAGCTGCGGGGAAGTCAACCCAACGAAGATTAAGTATCCCACGGCAAAGCCGGGAGGTTGCTTTTTACTTATCAACCAACACAAAGGGATTTAAAATGAGCGATTCACCGAGATGCCCGGAATGTGCTTCCGAATACACCTATGAAGACAGAGGCCTCTATACCTGCCCGGAATGCGCCCATGAATGGCCCGTGGAGACGGCCGCCGAAAGCACCGAAGACCAGACGGTATTCAGGGACGCCCACGGCAATGTCCTGGAGGACGGCGATACCGTTACGGTAATCAAAGACCTCAAGATCAAGGGTTCCTCCTCGGTGGTCAAGGTGGGGACGAAGGTCCGGAATATCCGCCTGGTCGAGGGGGACCACAACATCGATTGCAAGATCGACGGCATCGGGCCGATGAAGCTGAAATCGGAGTTCGTGAAGAAGGCCTGATCCGCCATGCCCTCTATCCACCTCAAAGCCTCCTGCCTCACGGACGCCCCGGCCTCGCCGGGGCACCTCACCCTCCCAGTCGGTGGGACCTCGGAAGGGAACCGGGCATGAAGAAGGCTGCCTGGCTTTCCGTTTTCCTGGCGGTTTTCATCTGGTCGGCCATCGCACCCAAAAGCTACTTCACGTGGTTTCTCGAGGTGGTGCCGGCCGTCCTGGCCCTGATGGCACTGGTCCTGACGAAAAAAAGGTTTCCGCTGACTCCTCTCGCCTACATCCTGATTCTCGCCCACGCCATCATATTGATGGTCGGCGGTCATTACACCTACGCCGAGGTGCCTCTTTTCGACTGGCTCGGCGACCTGACGGGAGCCACCAGGAACAACTTCGACAAACTCGGGCACCTGGCCCAGGGTTTCGTCCCCGCCCTGATCGCCCGGGAAGTTCTTCTGCGCCAGCAGGTCGTGCGGTCGAGGAAATGGCTCAACTTCTTCATCGTCGCCACATGTCTGGCGGTCAGCGCCTTTTACGAGCTTGTCGAGTGGTGGGTGGCCGTAACGACGGGCGATTCGGCCGAGGCCTTCCTGGGAACCCAGGGCTACAAGTGGGACACCCAGTCCGACATGGCCATGGCGCTTTTCGGGGCCGTTCTGTCCCTGGTGCTATTGTCCAGGATCCATGATCGGCAGTTGAGGTCGGTGAAAAGCGATCCGCCCCGCTGATCCCGGCAGATTGACTCAATCGAACCGCAAGATTTAATTGACCGTAAAAAACCGACAAGACCTGTTTATCCGCAGATCAACGCAGATTTGCGCAGATTAAATCTGACTGCCGGCAAGAGAATCATGATGGGTTTTGTTCGAAGTTTCAATCCGAATTTATTTGCGTTCATTTGCGGATAAAAAGAGATTTTTGCCTTTCCTGAAACCAAGTACACAAGCAGTTCCCGACAATATCGGCCCTCCAAAAAAGAAAAGCCCGCCGGAATGGCGGGCTTTTCTTTTTTGGGGCTAAAGGTTCGGCTCAGTAAAGGTAATAGACCGACAGGCCTGCCCGATAGAGGTTGGCCGGATCGATATCGATTTCCAGCGGCCCTTCCTCCAGGTCGATGGAGGTCGAGCGCTCGACGCCGGCGAAGGGAATCAGGTAGAGGTTACGGGCCACCTGGACATAGGCGGCCGCCTCGATACCGTAGGTCTGGAAGCTGGAGACTTCGTCTTCCGACGTGTTGTGGGCGGCTCGCAGCGCTACGTCGAGGGTCAGGGTCTCGTTGAGTTCGGCTTCCACGCCGAAGGTCAGGCTGTGCTCGTCAGAGCCATCGTGATTGACCAGGACGGCGCGGTAGACGGCATACCCCTCGACATGCTCGGCCAGCTCCTTGCTGACGGCCAGGAAAGGACTGATATCGGTCGTCCCGGTGCCGGCGTCATCCTCTCCTGCGGTATCGAACTTGACGCCGAGTCCCGCGGTCAGGGTGAAGGGCATGTGCTCTTCCTCGAACACCCGGTATTTACCCTCGATTGCGAGGTCGCCGAACCCGTCGACCTCCTCGGTTTCCTCGATCTTCTCCTTCTCGAAGATCACGTAAGGGATTTCAACCGACACTTCCAGGTCGTGGCCGATACCGACGCCCAGGGAATAAAAGGTCTCCTGGGCATTGAGCGTGCGCTCATCCTCGGCAACGGGGAAATTGGCGTCAAAATCTTGCTCCAGGTGCAGATATTCGAAGGTCGCCTCCGCTTCGATCTGCCCGGCATCCAGCACCTCGGTCACCAACAGTTTGTGCTCCGCCCGGGCATTGCCGGCCACCAGCATGAGACATGCAAAAAGTACCCCGATCACACTAGACTTCATTGTCTTTCCTCCCTTTTTTCCAAATGCATGAATTCCACCCGCTTCTCACCTCACGGCGGGACCGGGAATTAATAGCGCTTAAGCGCGGCGCTGTCAACCGAAAATACCCTTTCGATAAAACAGATCCGCAGGAGGAAGAGTGGTGAGTCAGCCCAGAAACCGGCCGCTGAAGAGTTTGCGTTCTATCGACCCTGATCTGGCAGAAGGGCGATTATGACCCTGCTGTGCGGGAAAGGTGGGCGCGGATTTTTCTGGCAAGATTCATGACCAATTGAGCTCTCCCCTTGCATCAGGTGATTTGGGAAGTCGGCCGCCCCTCGCAACCCCAGGATCCTCCCGTCGCCGCTGCAAAGTGGACGTGACTTTACGTCCTCACGCCCTGCCAACGAACCGGCTGAGCAGCGCCGGCAGCAGGCAGAGCACGAAAAGGAGCGCCAGAATCATGGCGAAGCCCGTCAGCAGGCCGAAAAGGACGCTCGGCACGAAATCGGAGAAGGTCAAAAGGGAAAAACCGAGAGTGATGATCAGCGAAGTGTAAAGAATGGCGTAGCCGACGCTGCCGTGACTTCTCTCGACGGCCTTGTCTGCAGGTGAATCGCCCAGTTCCTCCAGGTAGCGATGGATATAGTGAATCGTGTCGTCCACCGCAATGCCCATGGCGATGGCGGCGATGGTGATCGTCATCAGATCGAGAGGAATCCCCAGCCATCCCATCAAACCCAGTACCGCCAGGGTCGAAAGGATGTTCGGGGCGATGCCGATCAGGGCGACCCTGACCGACCGGAAAATGACGAAAAAGGTCAGTGTGAGCACGGCGTAGACGATCCCCAGGGTCAGGATCTGGGAGCGGAAGAGCTGCTGCAAAATATCCTGGTAGAGGACAAAGAGGTTGCTCAGGGTGTAGCGGTTCTCCGGTATGCCGAGATCTGCCAGGTCGCTGCGTATGGCCTGCAGCAGATCGGTCCGGTCAAGGCCCTCCGTCGAATCCTCGATCCGGACGCTGAAACGCACTTGAGCGTGCTCGGGGGAAAAAAACGCACCCAGCAAATCTTTCCGCAGGGCATCCTCCATGACCCAGTAGATCGCGGTGAGTTCGTACTCGGTCAGCGGCTTGTCCTCGTTGACCTCTTTGGCCAGCTCGGTGAAATTGACCACGGAGAGTGTTTTGCCGACCCCTTCGTGCTGCTTCAGCGCCTGCTGGATGCGCTGAAGCAATTGAACGGTGTCGGCCGTCATCACCAAATCCTTCTTCCGCTCGGTGGCCGGAATGGTATAGACGATGTCGAGGGGCGTCGAACCGCCGAGCTGCCGATCGATGAAGGTGAGTTCCCGGTGGATCCTGGTCCTTTCCCGGAAGTAGTTGATGAAGCTGTTCTCGACATCCAGCAGGAATAGTCCCGCCACGCTGGCTGCAAGCACGACCCCTCCGGCGATCGCCATCAGAGCCGGGCGTCTCAGGCTCAGGCCGGCGCAGAACTTCAGAATGCCGCGTGAAAGACCCCAGCGCTTCACCTCCTTTTCCCTGCCGAACAGGGTCATGACGGCCGGAAAGAGAGCCAGACTGACGCCGATGGAGAAGAACATCGCAATGATCATCATCCACCCGAAGGTGATGACCGGCTGGATGCCGCTGAAGAGCAGCGAACCGAATCCGACCGAGGTGGTAATGCCGGCATAGAAGCAGGGGCCCGCCTTGCGGAAAAGGGTCTTTTTGACCAGTTCCGCCTGGTTCCACTCCGGATGATCGGCGCTGTATTCCCGATACTGGACGACCAGGTGTATGACGATCGCCAGGGTCAGGATCAACTGCAGTACGATGAAGTTCGAGGAGATCACCGTCGTTTTGAAACCGAGCAATCCGAAGAGGCCCATCGTGGGAAGCACGCTGCAGATGCAGCAGATGATGGTGATGAAAACCCACCGCAACCTCCTGAAGAGCAGGAAGAGGATCAGGCAGATCATCGCGGCGATGGCGCTTCCGAAAACGACGAGGTCGTTGCGGATAATCCGGATCAACTGGTAGCCGAGTACGTGCAGCCCGCCAAGGTAGATCTCGGCATGCTCTTCGTACCCGCCAAGGAGGCGGCGGATGGTCTCGATTTCGGCTGTCCGCGTCGCATCGAGTTCTTTCTCGATCGGCTCGGCCTGCTCCTTGAGGTGAGCCATTTCCCGTTTATCGTCGTCGGAGAGTTCACCGTCCAGCGATTTTTTCTGAAGGGCGACGATGCGGTCGTCGATCCGGTCCAGCTCCTCGTTGCTTCTGAAGAGGACCTGGAGGGCGGTTGCCGTCTGTTCCTTGTTGATCAGCAGATCCTCGTAGAGGGGATGCCCGCGAAAAGCCTCCTTCAGCTGGGCATTGCTGTAATGCCGATGCTCCATCGTCCAATCGGAGGGGTCCTTCAGGGAGGAGAGTCCCCCTTCGACCTGCGAAAAAAGAGGGACGTTGAGAATGGATCGCACCGACTCGACCCGGTCGAGTCGGCGGAGCTTCTTGCTCAGGCTCCCCAGGTCACTGAAGGTCTGTTCGGAGAAGAGAGGGCGGTCTTTCGGCTTGTAGGCGACGAGCAGGAACTCCTGGGGCGAGAAACGGCGTTGCACGATGCGGGTTCGGATATAATCGGGATCGTCGCGCATCAGCAGGGTATCGGCCGAAGCATCGATCTCGAAATGCCTGGCCTGCCAGCCCAGGGCGCCGGTGCAGAGAAGGAAGAGGACCAGCACCGCCTTCGGGCGCGAGACGATGATTCCGAGGAGTTTATGAACCAGACTCTCAGCGCGCGTACTCGGCATCACGCTGCACTCCCTGCAGGTAGAGGTTGCGGAAGAAGGTGTAGGGGTCCTCGCTCTTTCGGCGAAGCGTCTCGTAGCGCTCCGCCCCGGGGGCGTAGGCCTGGAAGAAATCGAACCCCTGAATGGCCGTCCGCTCGGGATTCTCGGTCAGGTAGACGACGGGATCCAGGAAGTGGTCGACCACCAGGGAGGTGCCGTTGCGCAGGTCGGAAGGCCCGAAAACGGGAAGGACCAGGTAGATGCCGTAGCCGGCGCCGTACCCGGCCAGGGTCTCCTCGAAATCGGTCTGCTCTCGCTCCAGGCCCCACCATGCCTTCGCCGGATCGAACAGCCCCAGCAGCCCGACCGTTGTGTTGATCCCGAAACGAAGAAGGTTCCTGCCCAGCGGTTCCGGCTCGAGCTGCAGCAGGTGATTCACCGCGTAGACCGGGGTCTTGAGGTTGTAGAAGAAGTTTCCGACGCTTCTTTGGACCGGATCGGGAACGACCCGCACGTAGCCCTTGCCGAGGGGAATCAGCAGGTAACGGTAGGTCACGTCGTTGAAGGAGAATATGCCGCGGTTCAGCCAGATGAAGGGGTCCCGGTATTCGGGGTAGCTGACGACGGTCGGCTCGAACGCCGACCCTTTAGCCTGCTCCGGGGGCCTCGCGCGGCGGGAGGCGGGAAAAGGCAGCTTTTCGTCGGAGGAACTAACCTTGAGGCCGTCGCCGCCTCGAGGACCGTTGACCGTCGCGCAACCGCCTGTCAAAAGAACGGCCAGGAGAAGAAGGATGGCGGCCACCCCCCTGCCGGAATCGGTGATGAATGAAGCCAGATGGTGCTGAATGCGAACATTCCTCATCGACAGTATCCCCCTTGGCAAACAATTTCCCTGCCAGCACAAGGCCTGCATACCAGCAAGTATAGCCTCCTTTCGGCCCGAAGCATCCGGGCCGTTCAACCGGAGCGACCCTCCCTTCATGGATTCGGCGGAAATGCCCTTCCGGGCGCCATTTCCCCCCTTTCGCAGGCGTTTCTCTTTCGTTTCCCTCCGCTATAATGGAAGAGTCCCGTCACTCTTCAAGCGGAGAAAAATCATGTCGTGGAAGCGCAGTTTGCTTGTCCTCCTGGCCGCTCTGGCGCTCATGGTGCTTGCCGGTGTGTGGTTCCTTGTCGCCAGTCTTGATCCGGAGGAGATCAGGGAAAAGCTGGAGAACCGTCTCTCGGCCTCATTCGGCCTGCAGATCCGGATTAAAGGCCCTGTCGAACTTCAGTTGCTGCCCCCCGGTGCCTCCTTTGCGGACATCGTTGTCAGCGACGGGAAAAAGGAAATCCTGAAGGCGAAGGAGATTCGAGCGGGAATCGTACTTCTGCCCCTTTTCCGCAGGGAAATCCGGGTTTCGCGATTGGACCTTGACCAACCGACGCTGACCGTCCGGAGCGAGGGGGTAAAAGGCTTCGGCTCCAAAAAGTCGGAGCAGACGAAGGGCGCTCTGGAGGTGGGTATTGTTTCAATACATGACGGCACGGTTCGCTTCTCCGATGGGACCGACGGCGAAACCGGGGCGGAAATCGACGGCCTCGACCTGGAACTCGGCAACGTGCACCGGGGCAAGGCGGGCTGGCTTTCCTTTACCGGCGACCTCCATGCCGACCGCGTCGGGACTGGAAAATTCGAGATAAAGAACTTGAGCGGAGAGCTGGTCGGAGAGGAAAACCACTACCGGATCGAACCGCTTCGGGGCAATCTGTTCGGGGCCGATGCCGAAGGGAAACTTGAGATCGACCTGAATGAAACTCGTCCGGTCTGGAAGGGTGAAGCCGGGTCCGAAAAACTCTCTTTGGCTGAGCTTTCCCAGGCCCTTTCCGGCAGAAAGCTGTTCGATGGGAACGTGAAAGTGCGAATCGCCCTCTCCGGACAAGGGCCGGGAAAGTTCCTCGACACCCTGGACGGAACGGTCAGGATTTCCGGCGCCGATCTCACCCAGCACGGCTTTGACCTGGACAAATTCATCCGGCGCTATCGGGCCTCCCGGGATATCGATCTGCTGGACATCGGCGTTTATGCCTTCGCCGGGCCGGTGGGGGCTCTGGTCGGCAAGGGAGTCGACATGGCGCGCATGGTCTGGGCGGCCAACCGCGAGGAAAAACAGGCCATTGAGGAACTCGTTTTCAACTGGTCGTTGAAAGATGGCGTGGCCCGGGCGCGGGACGTGGCCTTCCGCACCAGGGAAAACCGCATTGCCGTCAAGGGAAAGGTCAACCTGTCGAAAGGACGGTACGAGGGGCTGACCCTCGGATTGCTGAACGAAAACGGATGCGCCGAGCTGACCGAGAAGATCAGCGGTCCTCTCTCCGAACCGACCGTGGAGAAAGCCAGCATGCTGGAAACCCTGGCCGGTTCCCTCATCGGCATACTCAGGAAGGGTTGGGAGATCGTCGATTTCCGGGACTGCGAACCCTTCTACGAGGGGTCGGTGACTCACTCGAAGGATGGCAAAAAGAGCTCGATCCTGCCCTGGTCGGGTTAAACAGGTGGCGACTTCCGGGTGGAGCAGTCCGGGAGCGAAAAAAGGGATACCCCGCAGTTAGCCGCGGGGTATCCGGTCCGAAGAAATTCAATAGACCAGGGAGTGTTCCTCGATTTCTTTCTTCCGGCGCAGGTACTCGTTCTTGTCGATTCGCCCGGCCTTGAAATCGGCTTCAAGATTATCGAGGGCTTTCTTGTTCTGGTATTCGTAGGCAGCACCGGCACCTCCGGCGCCGACCGCCGCCCCACCGACAAATTCCCTGCTGCAGCCCGCGCTGAAAGCCACCGCAAGGACCAGTCCTATTACCAATCCTATCCTTTTCATCTCCGCATCTCCTTTCGGCGGATAGAAGCGACCTCCTCATAATTCACGTCGGGCAAGGATCATTGGGAAGTTATTTCCCCCTTACCCCTTCTCAACGACAAGCTTTGAACGAACCTCCTTGACCCCCACCACGTCGCCAACCAATTTGAGGACTTTCTCCTTTTGCTCATCACTGACAACGGTCCCCTTCAGGGTCACTATCTGGTCGTTCGTACTGACTTCGATATCCGCCCCTTCGTTCTCCTTGCTGAAGAGAAGCATCGACTTCACCTTGGCGGTGATCCAGGCGTCGCTCGCCTTGGTCTCCATCTTTTCGAGCGTCCCCTTTTTGCCGGTCTTCTTCAGTTCGGAAGCCACCTCAAGCTCTCTCCTGACCCGTTCGACGCCGGTGGTGTTCTTCGCCAGCTCAACGGCCAGATCCCCCTGGACATCGGAGGCCACCTTTCCTTTCAGCGTGACGACACCCTTTTCGGTGGTCACATTGATGTCCAGGCCGTTGGTGTTGCGGTTCCACAACAGTTTGGACTTGACCCTGGCGGTAAGCGTCGCATCCTCCACCGTCCGGAAGAACTCAGATTCCCGGCGCTCGCCGGCCATGGCGCCCGGCTCGACCTCGATATCCTCCTTGACGCTTTTGATACCCTCGACTCCCTTGGCGATCTCCACCGCCAGGTCCCGTTCGACGTCGCTGTCGACCGTCCCGCCCAGGTGGGCGACACCTTCCTTGACCTCGACGTCGAGCTTGAAGGGATTGAGATGCTCATTCAGGGTATAGGCGGTTACCAGCTTTGCCTTGAGCCAAAGGTCCGATCTCGTCTCGTCGCTCATGCCCTCCGCGGCGACTGCCGTTGAGGCAACAAGCAGAAGAGCGGCACAAACTACCAGTATCTTCCCGGTTTTCATAGCGGCATTCCTTTCCTTACGGTATGGGCGGTCGGATCGTCCGGCCTGATGGGAATAGTGCATCTGCCCCCTCTAAAAAACCGACTGTTTCCTGCCTTTACAGTATCCCTTTATCATTGCAGGCACCCCTGTCAAGACCGACTTTGGATATTCGGGTTTCGGGGGATACATTGTAAGGGCGCGGCAATCCAGGGCCCTGCCGGAACGTATACTTGCCTTTCTCCAGGAGTACGTCATCGACGATCGAGCCTCCAGCCCCGGGAGGATGGTCTTTCGATGCAACTTTGGAGTGTTATACTGTAAGCGGAAAAATCGGACCCTGAAAACGAATCAAGGGGAGTAAACAGAGATGCTGACGACAAGCATAGTCTTTTTCGGCCTGGCCATCCTCGTCGGACTGACGATGGCGACGATGCACCTTCTGGGCAACAGGATTCCCCTGGCCATGGGGCTCGGACACGGCGCCCTGGCGGGCACGGGGCTGGCCCTGCTCCTTCTGGTCGTTTTCGGGAAGGCCACGTCCGGCTTTCTGGCCTGGGCCGCCGGGATCTTCTGCGTGACGGCCCTTGGAGGCCTGGGACTCATCTCCTACCCCCTGCGGGATCGCATGTTGCCGACGCCGCTGTTGTTCCTGCACGCCTCGCTGGCCCTCCTCGGCTTCATGCTGCTGCTGTCGGTGGGGTTGACCCTTCCCTGACGGCGTCGGAAGGCGCGATGGTTTTCGTCAAGAGAGAAATTCGATGAAGATCGAGGCTTATTCCTTCGGCAGGATTATCGTGGACGGCCGGGAATACCATTCGGATGTCATCATCCATCCCGATCGGGTGGAAAATAACTGGTGGCGCCGCGAAGGGCACCGGCTGGCGATGGAAGACCTATCCGCCGTACTGGCCGATCCTCCCGAAGTCCTCGTTATCGGAACCGGTCACGATGGCCGGATGATGGTCCCGGTGGACACCCTGAAGCGGCTTCGCGCCGGGGAGATAAAGGTCGTGGTCGACAGGACCGGCGACGCCGTCGAGGAGTTCAATCGCCTGGCGAGCAAACACCAGAGAATCGTGGCCGCCCTCCACCTGACCTGCTGATGGGAGCGAAAAAAAAGAAGGCAGCATAAGCCGCCTTCCAAAAACCTCTTTGAAGAGGAGGATTCTCGTTATCAGGCTCCCGTGGGTGACGGTTCACTCCGGTAGAGGACTTCAAGACGCGTCATGTCATGTCCACAACAGGCCCACTTGAGGATTTTTGCCTTGTCATGACCATACTTCGTCTTGCAGACTTCACAGAAATATTCATGTTTTTCCTGTTCCGATGTTCCCTGTTTTTTCTCTTCCATGTCTCCTCCTCTCTTTTTTCCCGAGAGAGCCTCACTGCCTTTGGCGCCGGTTCCTGAAGTATCTTCTTTTACGTTAGCATCCACGCCCCACCTGTCAACGCCACCCTCCTGCCCTTCAAGGACCACATAATTCGATCCATTTGGAGAAGGAAAAGAGGGTTGGAAAGGGCCTCTTGAAAATCGGTGACGTTTCCTCCGAACACCCAGGGACAGGAACTGAACGCGGTCCGCTTTCGACAATTGGCCATCTTTCATGTTTTAATTACAACACGGAGCCATTCGAAAAGGCCAAAATCGCGGAGGCCGTGAATCCTCAGGATTCCGACTTCGATTTTCCCTCATCCTCCCCACCTCCCGGGGGAACCTGCACGGTCTGCCGAGGCCGCTTGATCTTCAACCGGGGATATCCGGTGATCAGGCGCGCACCCTTGTGGAAGGAGAGGTAATTCCAGATCCAGGAGAGCATGACGAAGAGACGGCGACGGAAACCAACCAGGAAGTAGATGTGAATGAAGCACCAGGCCAGCCAGGCCAGGGTTCCGCCGAACTTCCAGCGGCGTATGGTCGCTACCGCCTTGAAGCGTCCGATGGTCGCCATGGTCCCTTTGTCGCGGTAGAAGAAGGCTCTACGTCCTGCCGGCGACTCATGCCGTCCCACCTCGGCACGGATAACACCGGCCACATGCCTCCCCGTCTGCATGGCCGCCGGCGCCAGACCCGGAACCATTTTGCCGGTCGCGCCATCCTCGGCGTGGGCGAGATCGCCGATCACGAAAGCTTCCGGATGTCCGGGTATGGCCAGATCGGGCCCGACGATCACCCTTCCGTTTCCGTCGAGTTCGACACCGAGCCCCGCGGCCACGGAGGAACCCTGCACCCCGGCGGCCCAGATGACGTTCTGCGTCGCCAGCCGTTCGTCGCCGATCCGCACGGCATGGCGATCGATAGCGGTCACCTGGCTGTCGAGGCGCACCTCGACCCCCATATGTTCGAGATCCATCTTTGCCCTTCGGCTGAGTTCCGCCGGCAGCTCGCCGAGCAGTCTCTCCCGGGCCTCGACAAGGATGATCCTCGCGGTCGTGGTATCGATATGACGAAAATCGTGGGGAATGGACCGGGCGGCGATCTCCTTGAGAGCCCCGGCCATCTCCACACCGGTCGGTCCTCCCCCGACGACCACGAAGGTCAGTTTCCCGCGCCGGGAGGCATGGTCTTCCTCCTGTTCCGCCTCTTCGAAGGCGAGCAGAACCCGGCGGCGCAGCTCCAGCGCGTCGTCGATGGTCTTGAGCCCCGGCGCGAAATCCCTCCAGGCGTCGTGCCCGAAATAGGAATGGGTCACCCCGGTCGCCAGAACCAGGTAGTCGTAGCGCACCTCGCTCCTCCGAAACCGGGCCGTTCGGCCATCGAGTTCGATTTCGACCAGTTCATCGAGAAGAACTTCAACGTTGGCCTGATCGCGCAGGATGTGACGAATGGGTGAAGCGATGTCCGCCGGCGACAAAACGGCGGTGGCGACCTGGTAGAGCAGCGGCTGGAAAAGGTGATAGTTGTGCCGGTCGGCGAGAATGACCGAAACCGGCGCGTCCTCAAGCCCCTTGGCCGCCTCCAGCCCGGCGAAGCCGCCGCCGACGATCAGGACGACCGGCCGACTCCCCTTCTTGTCGATACGGGTTTCCACCATCGAGGCCCTCCGGGAATCCGAGTCTTTTCCAGTAGGTTACCACCCATTTTCGCCACGACAATAACGAACGGCCCGATGGTTCCCTCTTGAATCCCGATCCGGAATGGGTTAAAGAGGGTTTCCAATACAAACAACCCTTCTCCCTGAGGGAGAAGGTGGCGGAGGCCGGATGAGGGGGCACCTTTCCTTATCTGCCTCACCCCAGCCCTCCCCCTCGGGAAAAGGGGACTTGAGTAGCGACTGAAAATCCTGGACTAAATTCCCATAGCTTTTGTGCTGGCGTAGCGAAACAACGAAAGGCACCCGATGAGCGACATGGAAAATCGATGGGATCGACGCTGGCGGGATAAGCTCGACTCCCCTTTCCTCCCCGACCCCTGGCTGCTCAAGGTCCTGCACCTTCTGCCGACCGGCCGAGCCCTCGACATCGCCAGCGGGCGTGGCCGCAACGCCCTCTTCCTCGCCGAACGCGACTGGTCCGTAACCGCTATCGACCGCTCGCGGGAAGCCCTGGCCCAGCTCGAGCGCGAGGCCGTACGGCGGCACCTGCCGGTGGAAACGGTCCGTTTCGATCTTGAAGCGGAACCCCGATTGCCGGCCGGTGATTTCGATCTGGTCATCGACTTCTTTTATCTGCACCGGCCCCTGCTGCCGGCCATCCTCCGGGCCGTGTCGCCGGGGGGAGCTGCGGTGGTGCGAACTTTCACCAGCGCCGGCCCCTTCGCCGGTGGTCCCGGCAATCCCGATTTCGTTCTGGACCCGGGGGAACTGCTCGCCACCTTCGCCGGCTGGGAGATCCTCCTGCACGAGGAGGGCCTGGAGCCCTCGCGCAAGGGCGGAGCACTGGCCGGGATCGTGGCCCGGCGTCCTGTTGGATAAACTGCCCCGCAGCAAGCTTGGGGGGAATTCAATTCACAGAGAATAATGTCGCAGACTATCCCCTCCTCCCAAACGGTTTGCAGGCCCCGCGTTTTCCGTTACAATTCCTTTTTGCAGCCGGGGCCCTCAATATCCGGGGGCATTCCTCGGAATCCCGAGGTGCGGTCCTTGATTGCGAGTCGCCCGCCACCTGCCAGATGGAGTGATTCCATGATTGATCGAGCCCTCATCGAAAAATTCAAGACCATCGTCGCCGAAGCGGGTCTGTGCCTGTCCGACTTCGACCTGCATTTGGAAACCGCGGCTACCTGCGGTGAGACGTCGCCGTCCGGAGACGCTGTCGTCAAGGTCCGGTACCGGCCGAGCGGGGTCGAAAAAAGCTACCCGATGGAAGACGGACCGGCGTGGGTAGATCGGTTCGCCGACGACCTCGAAGGAGACCTGTTCCTGAAATCGCGCTGACCGGCTGTTTGTTTGTCGAAACTTTTCCCTGTCCGGGGAATCTTCTACCGAAGGAAATCCGAAAGGAGTTGAATGCCATGGGTCTCAAGGAAACCCGCACCGAGGAAAACCTTCTGACGGCCTTTGCCGGAGAAAGCCAGGCCCGCAACCGCTACACCTACTTCGCATCCGCGGCCAAAAAGGAAGGTTTCGTGCAGATGGCGGCAATCTTCGAGGAGACCGCCGACCAGGAAAAGGAGCATGCCAAGCGTCTGTTCAAATTCCTCGAGGGGGGTGAAACCGAAATCACCGCCTCCTTTCCCGCCGGCGCCATCGGCTCGACAGCCGACAACCTCAAAGCAGCCGCCGCGGGCGAAAATTACGAACACAGCGAAATGTATCCCTCCTTCGCCGCCGTTGCCCGGGAAGAGGGCTTCGAGATGATCGCCAAGACCTTCGAGGCGATAGCGGTCGCCGAGAAGCAGCATGAGAAGCGCTACCTCGACCTGCTGGCCAACATCGAAAACGACCGCGTCTTTTCCCGTGAGACGCCGGCGACCTGGCGCTGCCGCAACTGCGGCTACCTCCACGAAGGCAAGGAGGCCCCCGATCACTGCTCCGCCTGCGCCCACCCGCGAGCCCATTTCGAACTGCTCGGGGAGAACTACTGAATCCTATGGCGGTCGCCCCGCTCCCTATCGAACGGTAAACCGGTCATTCGAACGTTATCCATGAGTGTCCTTCTGCCCCGGTCCTGCGGATGAACGACGCTCGTCCCCGCTGGGCATCTTTGCCATTGCCGGAGGTTTCGATTATACTTTCGTATTGACTGCTTGCGAGTTCCTCTCTCTTTTGCGGAGGGCATCATGAAATCGAAATTGGTCGTCCTGTGCTGTCTGCTGCTGGTCGGAGCAACCTCCGCGGGCGGCAAGCTCATTGCCCCGGAGCAGGTGGTAAAGGTCGGCGAGCGGGCTCCCCTCTTCACCCTGGTCGACCATGAAGGGAAACTCATCGATTACGACCGGGACTTCTACGGCCGGCATCACCTGATCCTCACCTTCTTCCCGGCGGCCTTCACCCCCGTCTGAACGGGGGAAATGGAGGGTCACCAGAGGAACCTCTACCTCTATGACCGCTTCAACGCCCGCGTGGCGGGCGTCAGTCGCGACGGCATCGAAACCCTGCGGCACTGGGCGGACCAGTTGGGCCTGACCTTCCCCCTGCTCGCCAACCCCACCGGCTATCTCGGCATCCTCTTCGGCGCCCAACACGAGGGTTTCCCCATATTCGCCCGCCGCACGGTGGTGATCGACAAATGGGGAACGGTGCGCTACAGCCGGGAGGGCTCCCCCGATTATCGGGAAATCCTGCTCCTGCTCGAAAAACTGCACGAAGAGGAGACGAAGCGATGATGCGGTTTTTGCCCCTGCTGCTGCCGCTGTTTTTTCTCGCCGCCTGCCTCCCGCAGGGGCCGCCGACCGATCCCCTCGCCGCCCTGCGCAGCGAAAAAGGAACCGTCATCTGGGAGAACGAATACGAGTTCGCCCCCCCTCCGCCCCCATGGCAACTGCTCTCGCTCGACGAGACGGACTACTCCATCGCTTTTTTCCGCGGCTGCCGCGACGAAGATCCGGGATTCTACCCCTGCGAATCGACCTTCGCCTATGCCGAGGAACCCTTCGGCTATTCGCGCGACCTGAAGCAGCGCCAGGAGGAATTTTTCCGCCGCTTCCTCTGGGCTGCCCGGGTCGATTTCGAAGAGCCACGGCTTGAAGCGATCCGCCTCCGGGGGGATAATGCCCTGCAAGCCGAAACGGTCGGCCGCGAACGGGTCCTCGGGCACAAGGTGCTGGTCCGGGCCCTTTTCGCCCATCGTGGCGAACGAGTGGTGGCCTTCTATTTCACCCAGTGGCGCCCGGAAGATCGCTCCTTCGACCATGGTCAACTCGAGAATTTCCAGGCTTTCGTCGACTCCTTTACTTATCTGCGGCCCTCCTTCTACCAACAGCTCCGGGAAAGAAACCCGAAACGCTGATCTCGCATTGAAATGCAGTCATGCCTACCTATACCCTGAATGACAAACTGGTCGTCGGAATCTCCTCTCGCGCTCTTTTCGATCTGGAAAAAGAGAACGCCATCTTCACCGCTGAAAAGGAGGACAGCTATGCCCGGTACCAGCGGGAGCACGAAAACGTTCCCCTGGAACCCGGGACGGCCTTTCCCCTGATCAAGGCGCTGCTCAAGCTCAACCGCCTCCTTCCCGAACGGCGCATGGTCGAGGTGGTCATCATGTCGAAGAATTCGCCGGATACGGGCCTGCGCGCCTTCAACGCCATCGAACACCATCGCCTCGACATCACTCGGGCCGCCTTTACCCGCGGCGAATCGATCGTCCCTTATCTCGGATCTTTCGAGGTCGACCTCTTTCTCTCCAAGGATGAAGACGACGTGCAGGCCGCCATCGACAGCGGAGTCGCCGCCGCCGTCCTTTATGACCCTCCGACCGGATTTCGCGACAACCCGGACGAAATCCGCATCGCCTTCGACGGCGATGCGGTCCTCTTTTCCGACGAATCGGAAAAAATCTACAAGGAGAAGGGGCTCGAGGCTTTCCTCGCCCACGAGCGCGAATACCGCGCCGCCAACCTGCCCGAAGGCCCCTTCGCCAAATTGTTGAAAACCCTCTCCCTGGTCCAGAAGGCATTCCCGACCGATCGCTGTCCGGTCAAGATCGCCCTGGTCACCGCCCGCAGCAGCCCCACCCATGCGCGGGTCATCCGCACCCTGAGGGATTGGGGGGTGACCATCGACGAAGCCTTTTTCCTCGGCGGCGTCTCCAAGGATCAGGTGCTCAAGGCTTTCGGCGCCCAGATCTTTTTCGACGACCAGGATGCTCACCTGGCAAGCGCCTCCAGGCTGGTCCCCTCCGGAAGGGTTCCCTACCTCAGCTCGAACAGCGGAAGCGATCCCGACGAGGCGGACAGCGAGACTTGAGGCCTTTCGCCCGACCCCACCGATCCCCTTCTCCCGGACCAAACCTTCATCCTGTTTCGAAAACTTGCGGCACAACCTACTTATTTTTCAGCATTACTTGTCACAACAAATCACCAGCTTGCCTTGCTCGCCCAGGTCGCAAGGATCGCAATGGAAGTCATGGAACCAGAACCTGTTTCGTCGGGTTCTCTCTGCGTTCCTTGCGTCTGGTGAATGCCCCTCTCCGTTCGGCGATTTTGTTCCCCGGCTCTTGCAACCGGAACTCGCGGTGATAACGTGGGAGGAACGAATGGTGAACAAACGGAGGCGATCATGAGACGGATAGTTCCCCTGTTGATCTTTCTTCAGCTCCTGATCTGCCCCGCGGTCATGGCCCGGATTCAGGACGAGCAGGTCGACTACCGGGCGGGCGAAACGCCCCTTCGCGGGTATCTCGTCTACGACGATCAGTTCACCGGAAAGCGTCCCGGCATTCTGGTCGTGCACGAATGGTGGGGACTGAACGACTATGCCCGCCGACGGACGCGGATGCTGGCCGAGCTGGGATACACCGCCCTCGCCGTCGACATGTACGGCGAAGGCCGGATCGCCGAACACCCCCGCGACGCCGCCCGCTTTTCCGGCGAGCTGCGCGAGGACCTCCCACTGGCCAGGGCCCGCTTCGTGGCCGCCCTGAATCTTCTCAGGAAACATCCGACGGTCGACGGGGACAAGATCGCAGCCATCGGTTACTGCTTCGGAGGGGGACTGGTACTCGAGATGGCCCGGGCGGGCGTCGATCTCGACGGGGCGGTGAGTTTCCACGGCAGCCTGACGACGAGCCACCCCGCCAGCCCCGGAGAGGTCAAGGCCAGGATCCTGGTCTTCAACGGAGCCGAGGATCCCTTCGTCACCGAGGGACAGATCGCCTCGTTCAAGACCGAGATGGCCAGCGCCGGAGTCGATTACCGTTTCGTCAATTACCCCGGCGCCCGGCACAGTTTCACCAATCCGGAGGCCGACGAGCCAGGGGCCCGCTTCGACCTTCCCCTGGCCTACGATCCCGCCGCCGACGCTAAATCGTGGCAGGCGATGCAGGATTTCTTTAGCGAAATCTTCCGCCAGAAGCAGAGGCCGCACTGAAACGGGAGGTCCGAAGCACCCCCGCCGCAATCGTCCCTTGACAGATGCAGGCCGGAAGAGCAAGGATGTCCTTCCGCCGTACCGATCATGCCGCTTGACCATCCTCCCCGGAAGTTGAAGGGAACATGAACCCGACCCTGCTCTACATCCTGCTCGCGCTCGCCGCCGGCATCTGCATACCGACCCAGGCCGGAATCAACGCCCAGCTCAGCTATTGGACCCGTTCACCGACCCTCGCCGCCGGCATTTCTTTTGCCGTCGGAACCCTCTGCCTGATCCTCTTCAGCCTGGCTGCCCGCATTCCCCTGGCGCCGCTTGGCTCCCTGTCCTCGGCTCCCTGGTGGGTCTGGTGCGGCGGTGCCCTCGGTGCCTTTTTCGTCGCCAGCACCATTTTTCTGGTCACCAAGATCGGCGCCACGACCATGCTGGCCCTGCTCCTTGCAGGTCAGATGATCACCTCCCTGCTTCTAGACCACTATGGCGTCTTCGGCTTTCCTCTCCACGCCGTCAGTCTGCCGCGCATCCTCGGCGTCTTCATGGTGGCCGGCGGCGTCATCCTTATCCAGAAATTCTGACCCGAAAAAAAAGACCACCCGGGACAATCTGGAAAACGCCCCCCTTGCCGCGGCATCCCGTGGTAACCTGAACAGGAGGAATCTGCTCGATTCCCCCTGTTCTTTCCCGGAGGATGCCATGGGTGAATTTCTCGATCCCTCGTCAATGTCCTGGGAACCCGTCCGACCTGCCTTGACAAACGGAGTCACCGGCAAGACCCTGCAAAAGGGTCCGTTCAAGATCGTTCTCACCCGGGTTGACCCCGGCGGAAGCTTTTCCGGGCACAGCGATCCCTATGGACATTTTTTCTTCATCCTGTCGGGTCGGGGGCGATTCCGGATCGAGGAGACTTGCCGGGACGTCGGGACCGGTTCTGCCGTCACCGTCCTGCCGGGCGAACGGCACGCTTACGAAAACATCGGGGAGGGCGAAATGATCTTAATTTCCATGAATTTGCCGCCGGAAACGCTGGCTCGTTAACGGGAATGGCCCGGAACCGGTCCTGGCGGAAAGAATCGTCCGGAACCGTTTTGCCGGAGCCGGTTCGAAAATGTATGGGGATAGGGCGGGCATTTGCCTTACTCTCTCGGCAAAAAGGAACGAACCTCCGTTCGGGCTTCCCGGATCTCATCTGTCACCTCATGCGGTCGGGCTCCTGACTGGGTCCGGGCCGACTCTCAGCTGCAATACCAATCCTTTCGGTTGGTGTCGTAAAAAAGCGTATAGATCTGTTCATCGTCTCCCTTGACCTTGAAATAGTGCCTCTGATTCCGGCTGCCCTCCCTTTCCCACCAGTTCTCGATCGCTTCTTCAACCTCGATGGTTTGGCCGTCGAGATCGAACTTGCGGGGGCAGTCATTTTCGCTGACACCCGGATACTCGTGCACTGCGATCTTTTTTGACATGAACTCCTCCTCATGAGGGCTATTGGTTACGTGTGAATATCCAGCCACTTCCATTTTAGCACGCAGGACCGTTCCTTCCACCCTTCAGGGACCATTCAAAGGCAGATTGAAATTGCAAGTGCACCACCGCAGGCTACATCGAGAACGCTCGCCGGGCTTCCGCATAGCCCCGCCAACCAATTCAACAGACGAATGGCGTTCTTCTGGTATATTTCAGGTAAAGGCAATCGTCACTGTTTCGCATGCCCGAATTTTGTTCTCTGGCAAGGCGCGAGCAGCGCGGAAGCGCAGCATACACCGGCTATGTGAGCCTTTGAGCAGCACAGCAACGCAGCCAGAGGGCAAAAGGCGGGTTGTGCTGAATAGTTACAGGCAATCTTCCTCGAGCGAGGCCCCCATGACAACCGACGCCGATCCGCATCGTCAGAACATCCTTGTCCGGGAAATGGTCATCGATGACCTTCCGACCGTCTTTCACATCGGGGAGGAAGTCTTCTCCTCGGAATCCTACCCCAGTCTCTACCGGACCTGGGATGAATACGAAATCACCACCTTGTTCAATTCCGATCCTCCCCTCTGCCTGGTAGCCGACATCGATGAGGAAACCGTCGGCTTTGCCCTCGGCACGACTGTCGAAAAGCAGAACTCGGCTTGGAAATACGGTCATCTGGTCTGGCTGGGGGTGAGGCCAAATCTGCAGCAGGGAGGGGTCGGCGAAGCCCTTTTTCTCGAATTGAAACGGCGCATGCGCGAACAGTCGGTCAGGATGATCATCGTCGATACGGCCGCCGACAACGTGAGTGCCATCCGTTTTTTTTCCAAACAGGGATTCGACAGCACCCAGCCGCACCTTTACATGAGCCTCAACCTGAGCAAGAAACCGAAGGGATAACTACCTGCTCATGGATAAACGCATCGAGGAAACCTGGAGCCATCTCGATCCGGCGCGACTCAAAGCCACCTTCCTGGAAATGCTGGAGATTTATTCCCCCTCGGGCAAGGAGGAGGACATCCAGCGTTTCATCGAAGCCGAACTGATCTCTTGCGGTGCCCGGGTGCAGAGAGACCCGGTCGATGAGGACCGCTACAATATCCGTTCGGTCATGGGAGAGGCGCCCCCCGAATTCTACCTGGTCGGACACGTGGACACCGTACCTGCAACGGACCTCGACTCCTGCTATCCGCAGGAGGAGGCGGGAATGATCCGCGCCCTCGGCAGCGCCGACATGAAAGGCGGATGCGCCGCCATGATCGAAGCCTGGCGCGCCCTGCATGAGCTGCCCCCCAACCGCCGCCCCAATGCCGGATTGGTGCTGGTCGTCGGGGAAGAGGAAAACGGCGACGGCAGTGCCGCATTCCTTCGCACCCATCGACCAGGCTGGGCGGTTATCGGCGAGCCGACCGGGATGTCTGCGTGCTTCGCCCATTACGGCTATCTCGAAGCCGGTTTTACCACCTGCGGGCGACGCATTCATTCCTCCCTGCCCGAACTCGGCCACAACGCCGTCGAATCGATGCTCCGGTTTCTGCTGCACCTCGGACGTGACCCGATATTCAGGCGCAAACCGTCGTCGATCGTCTATTCGATACGTGAATTGAGCTCCTCGCGGGCCGGCTTCGTGGTGCCGGATCGCTGCGAGGCCTGGATCGACCTGCACCTGGCCCCGGGGATCGATCCGGCAGCCGTGGAAGATGCGCTTCGACAACGCATGTCCTCGGCCGGAAAGGCCATTGAGGACCTGGATCTCGATCTGGCCGTCAATTTTTCGGCAAAAGGTTTCGATCTGGGAGAGTGCGCCTCGATGAACAGGTCCTTGGAGGAAGTCTACCGCCGCCTTGGACTGCCCCTTTATCGGGATACCTTCCGTTCCCACTCAGACGGTAATCTTTTCCACCAGGCGGGCGTCAAGCCGGTCATCCTGGGTCCCGGCTCCCTGGAGACCGCCCATACCCCGGAGGAACAGACGGCGATGGTCCAGGTTGTCGAAGCCGCGCGGGTCTACAGTGCTCTTTGTTGCGAAAACTTCATCTAGCGTTGAGTGTGTTGTTCGCAATTCTTGTAGGTGCGATGCGTGTCGTCGCCGATGGGCGAGCACAAGGTTCGCCCCTACAGAAATTAGCCCCCTCTTCCCGTCCGATGGAAGTTCACCAAAATGCGCGATCAGTCGTCAAGGACCTCGGATCCCGCCGCCTTGTCGACCCAGTGGGGATTCTTCCCGGACCGCGCTTCTCTCGACTCCTGTTTTTCTTCCGGTTTTCCGCCGTGCAGCAGGCTTTCCCGCAACTCTTCCAGATTCTCTTTCCAGTTCATTTCTTCACCCCCTTCTGTGCTCTCGCTTTACGCTTTAATTATACCTCGCTTTGCCATCGGCATGGATGCCGGAGAAGGCCCCTTACCGCCCCTTTCTGACGCCTCGGAAAGAAGACATGTCCGGCCGCCCACGGCTCGGGCGCCGATCTTCCCAGCAGGCACCGCCGGTGCTAAAATGAAATGGAAAAGAGCGTTCCAGACTCCGTCCGGGATCTTTCCACCAGCTGCCGAGAACCGATGAAAGAATCTCAAGAGCAATCCGTCGTCTCCCTCTTCCTGACCGGTGACATAATGGTCGGCCGGGGAATCGATCAGATCCTTCCCCGCCCCTGTCCGCCGAACCTGTACGAACCCTGGGTTAAAAATGCCGGAGCCTATGTCGAGTTGGCCGAAGTAAAAAACGGGACAATCCCCCGGCCGGTCGACTTCGACTATATTTGGGGCGATCTATTGCCGGAGCTGGAGCGTTTCCCCACCGACATCCGGATCGTCAACCTTGAAACCGCGGTAACCGCCAGCGAGGAGGCATGGCCGGACAAGGGCATCAATTACCGGATGCACCCCGATAACATTCCCGTGCTGACCGCCGCCGGCATCGACGTCGCCGTCCTTGCCAACAACCACGTCCTCGACTGGGGCTACAAGGGGCTGGAAGAAACACTTTCGACCCTGGACACGTCTGGAATCGCTCATGCCGGGGCCGGTAAGAACCTGGCCGAAGCGCTTTTACCTTGCACCGCCGAACTGCCGGGCCTCTGCCGGGTTCTGGTCTTCGCCGCCGGTTTACCCGACAGCGGCATCCCCCCGGACTGGGCCGCCTCGGATGCCAACTCGGGCGTCGGTTTCCTGCCCGATCTTCACGGTCCGGCGGCCGAGCGCTTCGTGCGGCATCTGCGCCGCTTCAAGGACTCGCGTACGATCATCGTCGCCTCCATCCACTGGGGGGCGAACTGGGGACACCTCATTCCCCCCCAACAGAGCGACTTCGCCCACCGCCTGATCGACGAGGCCGGGGTCGATGTCGTCCACGGCCACTCCTCCCATCACCCCAAGGGCATCGAACTCTATCGCGGGAAGCTCATTCTCTACGGCTGCGGCGATCTCATCAACGACTACGAAGGGATCGAGCCGACTCCCGGCTTCGGTCCCGATCTCGGCCTGGTCCATCTCGCCCGCATCGACGCCGAAAGCGGCCGCCTCCTCGACCTGCGCCTTCTCCCCACCCGGATGAGACGGTTTCGCCTCCTGCACCCGCCCCGGAAGGATATCGAGTCACTTGTCGACACCCTGAACCGGCACGGCAGAAATCTCGGCCGTGGCCTCACCGCGACCGAAGAAGGGATCATCGTCTTGCGGAAATAATCGAATCGGAGATGGCGGAAATTCGATTCCGGGGAAATTGCAGATATTCTGCTTTCCTCCCGGGGTTCTTACAAAGAGATGGATCTTACGACGATTTTTCGCCCGGCGATAAAACCGGCTGAAAGAGAGGTGGATTTATCGGGATAAATGATTTAAAACTCTTTGGGGAAAACACAAAAAAAACACCCCGAAAGCAGGAGGGTAACCTTCGGGGCGAAAGAGGAAGCCCGCGTCCGGACTTCCGTTGAATTCTTTTGTAATTTAAATATAACCTCTACGGTCTCTTTTTGTCAACACCAAAACCCCGTTGCCGATTGTCCTCCGGAAGACGTAATGATTTCAATCGACCAGGTCCACCGAATATTCTCCCACTGGCCGGTCCGGCCTCCAGAGGTCGATTCGACGCCTCACGCCGTCGTGGCCATGATTCTGACCGAGGGCGCCTCTGGGATCGAGATCCTCTTCGTCGAGCGGGCAAGACACGAAAACGACCCCTGGTCCGGGGATCTGGGATTTCCCGGCGGCAGGATGATGGATTCGGAAAAAGGCCGCCCGCGGGAAACGGCCGAACGCGAAACCCGGGAAGAGATCGGCCTCGATCTTGGCAGAGGCCGGATGATCGGCAGGCTGGACGATATTCGCGGGGCCCACATTCCGATCGTTGTCTCCTGTTTCGTCTATGCCGTCGTCTCTCCCGCCACCCTGACACTCAACCACGAAATAGCCCGCGCCTTCTGGTTTCCCCTCGAGGAACTGGCTTCTTCGAAGAGACATCTCGAAGCGACGGTACAATTTGGCGGGGAGACACTCAGGCGGCCGGCCATCCGCCTTCTGCCGGCCGGACAGACCGTCGTGTGGGGGCTTACCTACCGCCTGGTCCGACAGTTTCTGGTTCGTCTCGATCGGTATCCCGGCCGTAGGGCGAACGAGGGTTGAAGCATTTTCTCTGGCCTTGACTCTAACCTCTTATTTTGACATGGGTTTTAATCGATGCCGAATTTCGGGAACAAACAGGTGAATCGATGATCAACAATACCCGCGGCCGAGCCGCAGACGGGAAAAAGAGCATTCCCCCCGCACAGGACTGGGAAGGGATCTGCCGACGTTGCGGACAGTGCTGCTTTGAAAAATGGGTCGAGGGGGACGGTACGGTTCATCCGACCCCCATCCCCTGCCGCTATCTGGACATCGTCACCCGCCGGTGCAAGGTTTACCACAAGCGCCTGGAAGTCGGCGAAGGCTGCGTCAAGCTCACGCCCGAGATGGTCAAGGAAGTCAACTGGCTGCCGGAGGATTGCGCCTACGTGGAACGGTTTAAAAAAGAGCACTGACGGAAGGCTCAGCCAGCTCGGGTATTGGTATATTTAATCCGGTTTTATCAAATCACTCGGCGCACTTTCGTCGCCCTCGCCTCTATCCGGGTATTTCATGGGTGATCCGTCCAAAAAGAAAGCATGGTTCGGCTGGTGCATGTATGACTGGGCCAACTCGGCCTTTGCCACCGTCGTTCTCGCCTCCGTCCTTCCCGTCTATTTTGTCTCTCTTGTTCCCGCTGAAGGCGCCCGCCTCAGCCTTTTGGGTCTGACCCACACCCTGTCCGCCAGCGCCCTCTGGGGGTACGGCGTTTCGTCGTCCATGCTCCTGGTCGCCCTTTTCGCCCCCTACTTCGGCGCCCTGGCCGATCAGAGCGGCAGCCGGCGCTTCTGGTTGATTCTCTTTTCACTGGGCGGCTCGACTGCCACCTCTCTTCTGGTGCTCGCCGGTCCCGGCCGCTACCTTCTGGCCATCGCCCTGTTTATCGTCGCCAATTTCTCCTTCGCCTCCGGCAACGTCTTTTACAATTCCTTTCTGCCGTACCTGGCCGAGGAAAAGGAGCTCGACCGGCTCTCCGCCCGTGGCTTCGCCTTCGGCTACGGCGGCGGCGGTCTCGCCCTGCTGCTGGTCTTCGCCCTCATCCAGGGCCATGACCTCATCGGCCTTCCGGACATCTCCACGGCGACCCGCGCCGGATTTCTCGCCACCGGCCTGTGGTGGGGGGTCTTCGCCCTGCCCGCCTTTGTCCTTCTGCAGGAGATCCGCCCCACGGAAACCGCCCTCATGCCGGCGGGGTTCCACGGCTATCTTCGGATATTCGCGGAGGTACGGCCGTACCGGGACCTGCTGGTCTTTCTGGCCGCTTTTCTCTTTTACAACGACGGCATCCAGACCATCATCGTCGTGGCCGCCATTTTCGCCCGCGAGGAACTCGGCCTTTCGCAGACCAACATCCTGGCCTGCTTCCTGATGATCCAGTTCGTCGCCATGCCGGGCACCCTTTTCTTCGGCAAAGTGGCCGAGGTCGCCGGAAGGAAGAAAACCCTGGCCGTCACCCTGGTCCTCTTCATCGGCGTGACCTTCTACGCCTATTTCATCCGGGAGGCATGGCAATTCTGGCTGTTGAGCGTCGTCGTCGCCCTCATTTTCGGCGGCAGCCAGGCCATCAGCCGCTCGCTCTTCGGCGCCCTTATCCCGCCCGGGAAAAGCGCCCGTTTTTTCGGTTTCTATGCCATCAGTTCCAAGTTCGCTTCCATTTTCGGCCCTTTGATCTTCGCCCTGATCGCCGACCTGACCGGCTCCGCCCGCCTCTCCATCCTCGCGCTGGCGACCTTTTTCGTCATCGGCCTGCTGCTGCTGAGCCGTGTCGACGTCACCCGCGGAAAGGCGGCGGCCAAAGGAGGATTGCCATGACCAGCACCTATTTCAACCCGCCCCGCCCTCGCCTCTTCGGTCACCGCGGCAGCGCCGGGACCCATCCCGAAAACACCATTCCGGCCTTCCGGGCCGTCATCGAGGCCGGCCTGGACTATCTCGAGCTCGATGTCTGGGCAACCCGCGACGGTCACGTCGTGGTCCATCACGACGAGACGGCCCTCCGGCTGTGCGGAGTGAACCGCCCGATCCGCGACTGTACCTTGAACGAGTTGAAGCAGATGGACGCCGGCTTCGGCTTTTCTCCCGACGGAGGCAAAACCCACCCCTTCCGCGGGCAGGGGATCGCCGTCCCGACCCTGGAGGAGGTCTTTCAGGCCTGCCCCGATGCCCGCTTCAACATCGAAATCAAGCAGACCGAGCCGGCTATCGAGTCTCTCACCGTTGAAACTGTCCACCGGGCGGGCAGGGAGGAGGTCGTGCTGCTTGCCGCGGAGCAGGACGAGGTCATGGACCGTCTTCGTCCGTTGACGGGGAACATGCCCACCAGCTACAGCAGATCGGAAGTGGCCGAATTTTTCTCCTGGCTCTCCAAAGGCTGCCGCTCGCCCTACCGCCCCTGCGCCGAGGCCATGCAGATTCCCGAAACCTACGGCGACCGCACCCTGGTCACCCCCGAGACGGTGGCGGCGGCCCACGAGGTTGGGCTCGAGGTACACGTCTGGACAGTCAACCGCCCCGAGGACATGAAACGGCTCCTTTCCTTCGGCGTCGACGGGCTGATGAGCGATTTCCCTGCCATCCTCATGAAAACCTGCCGCCATCACGGCGGGCCGAAAAGGGGGAAATAATATCCTCCCCCGGGAATTGGATAAGTACCTGAGTGTAGGTTTCGGGAAAAGTCGAAAAATGTGTTGTAGGGGCGATTCGTGAATCGCCCAATCGGTCCCGGCCACTAAACACCTGGGACACAAAAAGGAAAGGCCCGCCCGTTTCCGGAGGGCCTTTCTTCATGCCTGTTGCTGTCCTGGGCCCGGGAAACAATGGGGTCCCTTGCCGCGCAATCAACCTCAACCGGGATTTTTCGTCAGGCAATCCTGACGCCAGCAGCAGCCCGTCTGCTGGCAGTCGAAACGCCAGGGCGCGCCGAAACATTCCTGGTTTCCTTCCCCCTGCTGGATGGCGCGGATCAATTCCGCCTTACGCAGCTTCGCCATTCCGCGAACCCCCATTTTGCGCCCCCGCTCCCGAACTTCCGTGATTCTCATTGCTATTCTCCTTTTCAGTCCGACTCACAATTTACCTATGAGGCATTGCCCCCGCATTGCCCTGAATAACCCGGCCATTCCGGTTTTCCGGCAATTTACGCTGCGACAATCAATCTCTCGCCCCGGAAACGAAACCACCCTTCGAAAGGCAGAGAGCTATTCCCCCTTTTTCCGGCAACACCACTGACTGCGGAATATCGTCGGATTATCCATTACCTTTTACCAACTCTTTGTCGATAGTCAATCCCTGAAAATGAAGTCGCAACCTGCAAATTCCTGAAGTAAATTAGCGGCCTTTTCCATTTGCGGTAAACTTGAATTCGTGAAGTGTGCAGGGTAAGGCGTGAGTGGAAAAGTGCGAGGTCCTGTCTCCATGGCAACATCGCCCTTCACTCCTCACTTGGTGAAATTTGCGATGTCGCCTAAGATCAGCACTGAAAAACAACCGAACCAGAGCCGGGACCCGAAGCCGCGCAACCGCTTCGACCGCATGGAGTGGGCTGGCGCCTTCGGCGATCTCGGGACGCTCATTCCCTTCGTCGCGGGGTTCATCGGGGTTCTGAAGATGGACCCCTTCGGGATTTTTTTCGCCTTCGGCGTCGCGATGGTGATCTGCGGGGCCTACTATAGGACGCCGTTTCCCGTCCAGCCGATGAAAGCCATCGGCGCGGTGGCCCTCACCCAGGCGGCGGTCATCACCCCGGCGGCCGTCTACAGCGCCGGCCTCGTTACCGGCCTGCTCTGGCTTTCCCTCGGGCTTACCGGAGCGGCAAACAGGATCGCCTCTCTCGTGCCCCGATCCGTGGTCGTCGGCATCATCCTCGGCCTCGGTCTCAGCCTCATGCTGCAAGGGGTGAAAATGATGGCGGCCCACTGGGTGATCGCCGCGGCGGGGCTAGCGACCACCCTTTTTCTCATGACCCGCCGCACGGTCCCGGCCATGTTCCTGCTGCTCCTGTTTGGCGTCATCTGCGGCCTCATCCTCAATCGGGACGTGCTACCGGAGCTGATGGCCGGCTCGATCGATGTGACGACGCCCCGCCTGGCCCTTCTCGACGTCACCCGAAGCGACCTTCTCAACGGCATCGTCCTTCTTGCCCTGCCCCAGTTTCCGCTCACCCTCGGCAACGCCGTCATCGGGATACGGGAAGAGAACAACCGGCTTTTCCCCGATCGTCCGGTGACGGAGAAGAAAGTGGCGATCTCGACCGGCCTGATGAACCTCGCTGGCTCGGCCGTGGGTGGGGTACCGATGTGCCACGGCGTGGGCGGCATGGCCGGCCAGGTCGCGTTCGGGGCGAGAACGGGCGGCGCCCCCGTCATCCTCGGCTCGCTCCTGCTCGTGTTGGCGGTCTTCTTCAGCGGCTCAATCCACGCCCTTTTTCGCCTTTTCCCGGGCGCCATCCTTGGCGTCATTCTCTTTCTCAGCGGAGCCCGCCTGGCGCTCGGGTCCTGCGATTTCGGCAAGAGCAGAGGGGAGAGATTCGTCACGCTGGTGACGACCGCCTTCGCCATGTGGAACGTCGGCGCGGCTTTCCTCGTCGGCATCGCCGGCTCCTATATCGCAAGGAAAGGGTGGTTGAGGGTTTAGCGACCGCCACTTAAATCTGTGGCTTTTTCCCCCAAGGAATTCGCGGGTTTCTCTTTTTACGGTAAACTATAAGCATCATGACTGCCCTCGAAAGCTCCCTCGACACCTCAAGCAAGGATTTTCGCGCCAACGCCGCCGCCATGAAGGAGCTGGTGGCCGACCTTCGGCGCACTCTCCAAGGGATCGAACGGGGTGGTAGCGATTCGGCTCGCCGGCGGCACACTGACCGGGGAAAGATGCTGCCCCGGGAAAGAATCCGGCACCTTCTCGACCCGGGGGCTCCTTTTCTGGAACTCTCGCCCCTGGCGGGACACCGGTTCTATGACGAAGAGCTTCCGGCAGGCGGCCTCATCACCGGCATCGGCTCGGTTGCCGAGCGCGAATGCCTGATCGTGGCCAACGATGCCACCGTCAAGGCGGGCACCTACTACCCGATCACCGTCAAGAAGCATCTGCGGGCCCAGGAGATCGCCAGAGAGAACCGCCTGCCCTGCATCTACCTGGTCGATTCCGGCGGGGCCTATCTGCCGCTTCAGGACGAGGTCTTTCCCGACCGCGAACACTTCGGGCGCATTTTCTACAACCAGGCCGTGATGTCGGCCGAGGGTATTGCCCAGATCGCGGTCGTCCTCGGCTCATGCACCGCCGGCGGTGCCTATGTGCCGGCGATGGCCGACGAAAGCATCATCGTCCGGGAGCAGGGAACCATCTTCCTCGGCGGCCCGCCGCTGGTCAAGGCCGCCACCGGCGAAGAGGTCGCTCCGGAAGAGCTCGGGGGCGCGGAGCTTCACTGCCGGACCTCCGGTGTGACCGATCACCTGGCCGAAAACGATCGGCATGCCCTCGCTATCGCCCGCTCCATCGTCGCCCGGCTCAATCGGGCAAAACGGGTCGAACTGGAACTGCGCCCCCCGGTCGAGCCCCGCTACCCTCTCGAGGAGATCTACGGCGTAGTGCCCGCCGACCGGCGCAGGCAATATGATGTCCGCGAAATCCTCGCCCGCCTGGTCGACGGGTCCGCGTTCCACGAGTTCAAGAAACTCTACGGGACCACCCTGGTGTGCGGCTTCGCCCATCTCTGGGGCTATCCGGTGGGGGTCGTGGCCAACAACGGCATCCTCTTTTCCGAGTCGGCCCTGAAGGGAACCCATTTTATCGAGCTGTGCTGCCAGAGGGGAATTCCCCTTCTCTTTCTGCAGAACATCACCGGTTTCATGGTGGGCCGCAAATACGAGGCCGGCGGTATCACCAAGGACGGAGCGAAGCTGGTCATGGCGGTGGCCTGCGCCCGGGTGCCCAAATTCACCGTGATCATCGGCAACAGTTTCGGCGCAGGCAACTACGGCATGTGCGGCCGCGCCTACGGCCCGCGCTTCCTCTGGATGTGGCCCAACGCCCGCATCTCGGTCATGGGAGGCGAACAGGCGGCCAACGTCCTGGCCGCGGTCAAGGGCGGCCGCAACGGCAGGGAAGAAGAATTCAAGGAGTCCATCCGGCGGAAATACGAAACCGAGGGGCATCCCTATTATTCGAGCGCCCGCCTGTGGGACGACGGCGTCATCGACCCTCTGGACACCCGGCGCCTGCTCGGATTGGCCCTCTCGGCCGCGCTCAACGCGCCGGGAGCGGAAACCCCCTTCGGCGTCTTCAGGATGTGAACCATGGCGGAAAAACCTTTATCTGTTCGAATCGATGGCGGCGTGGCCAGGTTGACCCTCGGCCGCCCCGAGGTCCACAACGCCCTGGACGCGGAGTTGATCGCCGCCCTCAGCGAAGCCCTGAACCGGGTAGCCGGAGACGACCGGGTGCGAGTAGTGCTTCTGACCGCCGAGGGAGAAAACTTCTGCGCCGGCGCCGACCTGAAGTGGATAGGCGGGAGCACGGAGACGGACCGGGACCGAAGCCGCACCGACCCGGCACCCCTGGGCCGCCTCCTGCAGGCACTAGATCGGCTGCCCAGGCCAACCGTCGCCCTGGTCCGGGGAGCGATCTACGGCGGCGGCATCGGCCTGGCCGCCTGTTGTGACCTGGTTCTGGCCGACAAAAATGCCTGGTTCTGCTTCTCGGAGGTCCGGCTCGGCCTGATTCCGGCGATCATCTCTCCTTATGCGGTCCGCGCCATCGGCTGGCGCCAAGCACGCCGATATTTCCTGACCGCCGAAACCTTCGACGCCGAAACTGCGCACCGCCTGGGACTCGTTCACGAGGTTACCGCACCGAGGGATCTGGAGCGCCGGGGGGAGAGGCTCTGTGCCGCCGTAATGCGGAACGGCCCCGCCGCCATGGCGGCGGCCAAGAATCTGCTGGCGGAAGTCGGCTGCCGTCCCATCACTGATGGATTGGTCGACCGGATGGTGGAGCGCACGGCGACGATTCGCACCACTGCCGAGGCACGCCAGGGCATTGGGGCCTTTCTGAACAAGAGACCGCCGCCGTGGGCCAAGAGCTGAAGGGCATGTTCACCAGGGTGCTCGTCGCCAATCGCGGCGAAATCGCCTGCCGCGTGATCCGCACCGCCCGCCGGCTCGGCATCGCGACGGTGGCCGTCTACTCCGATGCGGACGCCGACGCCCTGCACGTCGCCATGGCCGATGAAGCGGTTCGCATCGGTCCGGCGCCCGCGCGGGAAAGCTATCTGTGTATTGAACGGGTCCTGGAAGCGGCCGAGCGCACCCGCTGCGATGCGATCCATCCCGGATACGGGTTTCTGGCTGAAAACGCCGACTTCGCCCGGGCCGTCGGCAAACGGCACATCACCTTCATCGGTCCTCCTCCGGAGGCCATCCGCGCCATGGGGTCGAAAAGCGAGGCCCGCAGACGGGCTGAAGCGGCCGGGGTGCCGGTCCTGCCGGGATTCCACGAAGACGAGCGCGACCCGGCGAAGATCCGCGAGGCGGCGGGGAGCATCGGCTACCCGCTGCTTCTCAAGCCGAGCGCCGGCGGCGGCGGCAAGGGCATGAAGGTGGTCGAGGAGGAAAAGGATCTGCCGGCGGCCCTCGAATCGGCCCGACGGGAGGCGGCCTCTTCCTTCGGCGACGACCGCCTGATCCTGGAGAAATATCTCCGCGATCCCCGGCATATCGAAGTTCAGGTCTTCGCCGACGACCACGGCGCCCTGCTGCATCTGTTCGAGCGGGACTGCTCCATCCAGCGGCGCTACCAGAAGATCATCGAGGAGGCTCCGGCACCGGGACTCGATGCCGCCCAGCGCCGGGACCTCGGCGAAGCGGCCCTGCGAATCGTCGCAGGCGTCGGTTACCGCGGCGCCGGCACCGTCGAATTTCTTTTCGATGCCGACCGCAATTTCTACTTCATGGAGATGAACACCCGGTTGCAGGTCGAACATCGGGTGACCGAGATGGTCACCGGCCAGGACCTGGTCGAATGGCAATTTCTGGTGGCCTCCGGCGCGCCCCTTCCCTGCCGGCAGGAGGAGATCACCCTTCGCGGTCATGCCATCGAAGCGCGTATCTATGCCGAAGATCCGCGACGCGGCTTCCAGCCGGCATCCGGGCCCCTTCTCCACCTGAGACCGCCGGAGGAATCGACCCATCTCCGGGTCGACCTCGGGGTTCGGGCCGGGGAGGAGATTCGCATCGAATACGATCCCCTGCTGGCCAAGCTGATCGTCTGGGACCGGACCCGGGAAGCGGCCCGACGACGCCTGGAAAAGGCCCTCGACGAGTTTCACCTGACGGGGGTGGCAAACAACCTCGATTTCCTGGCCGCCGTCGCCGGCAGTCCCGCCTACCGCCAGGAGCGGGTCGACACCGGATTTATCCGCCGCGAAGAAAAGGAGCTTTTCCCCGACCGCTCCTCGGCTCCTCCGCGCATCCTGGCCCTCGCGGCCCTTGCCGTTCTTCTCCGTCGGGCCGAAAAGGCGGCCGATGCCGCCGCGCGATCCTCCGACCCGCATTCCCCCTGGCACCTCACCGATGGCTGGAGGGCCGGCGGCGAGCACGCCCGGATGATCGAGCTTCACCGGGCGGGGAAGGACATCCCGATCCGGGTTCAGGGCGGGCCCGAGACCTTTCGTATCGAACTGGGAAAGGCCTCCGTAACCGCCCGGGGAAGGTTCGTTTCGACCGGGGAAATGGTGGCCGAGATCGACGGACACCGGGTAGCGTCCGCCGCGGTGGAATCCGGCCGGACCCTCATTATCCAGAGCGGTGGGCAAACCTGCCGCTTCACCCGCCCCGGCGGCGATGTCGGCGAGAGCGGCGCCGAACAATCGCCGGGCACCCTGACGGCGCCGATGCCGGGGAAGGTCATCGCCATCCGCGTCGCAAAGGGCGAAGCGGTCGCAGGGGGGAAAACCCTGATCGTTCTGGAGGCGATGAAGATGGAGCAGACCATCAGCGCCCCGGCCGCCGGCAAGATTGCCGACATTCTTTGCCGGGTCGGCGATACGGTTGGCGAGGGCAGCGAGTTGCTCCGCATGGATGTGCCGGAAGGGGAGGCACCATGAACTATCCCAAACGGGTCGAGATGGTCGAGGTCTCCCCCCGGGACGGGCTGCAGAACGAGCCGACGCCGTTGCCGGCGCATATTCGCCTGGAGCTGATCGAAAGGCTGGCGGCGGCCGGCCTGACAACCATCGAGGCAGGCAGTTTCGTCTCGCCGAAAAGAGTGCCGCAGATGGCCGGTACCGAATCCGTGCTGGCTGGGCTCTCGGGGCATGCCGGCCTCCGGTTTCCTGTCCTGGTGCCCAACCGGCGGGGTCTCGAGGCGGCGCTGGCGGCCGGTGCACGCGACATTGCAATATTCGTCGCCGCCTCCGAAACCTTCTCGGAAGAGAATCTTAACATGACGATCGCCGAAAGCCTGGAGAACTATGCCCCGCTCGCGGCCGACGCAGGAAGGCAGGGCCTCGCCGTCCGCGGCTACGTCTCCTGCGCCTTCGGCTGCCCCGGTCAGGAGCCGGTTTCCCCCTCACGGGTAGCGTCCCTGGCCGAAGAGCTCCTCGGCATGGGATGCCGGCAGGTCTCCCTCGGCGACACCGTCGGCGCGGCGACGCCTGGCGCGGTCGGGCCCTTTCTTGAGTCCGTGCTCGCCAGGGTTCCCGTCGAACGCCTCGCCGGACATTTTCACGACACCTGCGGCCAGGCTCTGGCCAATATCCTCGTCGCCATGGATTTCGGCCTCGCCGCCTTCGACAGCTCGGTGGCCGGTCTCGGAGGCTGTCCATTCGCTCCCGGCGCCGCCGGCAACGTGGCCAGCGAGGACCTGCTCTACATGCTCGACGGCATGGGTATCGAAACCGGCGTCCGCCTGGACGCCCTGATGGTGGCGGGGGAGTTCATCTGCGGCCATCTGGACCGCCCCGGCCGGTCGCGGGTCGCCAGCGCTCCCTGGGTCCGAAAGGGGCGGGAAGACCCACCGTCGCCCTCGGGGTCGGACGGCGAACACGACCAGGGATGAGCGCAGAAATTTCCCGGCAGCGAACGTCGCAGTCCGGAAGACTGGATATGATCGATCACTTTACGCAGGCGGTCTGTCTGCAGGAAGAGTGCGTTTATGAGCAAGCCCCTTTGGAAACCGACCCGAAAAGATGTTGAGAAGACCCATCTAAACTGTTTCATTGCATTCGTCAATCGCAAGCATGGACTCGATATCCGCAATTATGATCAACTTTACAACTGGTCCGTGAGCCGCCCCGGCGACTTCTGGACGGACGTCTGGGTCTTTTCCGGCATCGAGGCTTCCCACCCCTGGGAGGCGGCACTGGAAAACCCCGTGATGCCGGGGGCACGCTGGTTCCACGGTGCCCAGCTCAATTTCGCCGAAAACCTCCTGCGCTTTCGCGACGAACACATCGCCTTGATCGCCGTGCGCGAAGGAGGGCGGGTCGACGGAAAAATCACCTACGCCGAACTTTATCGCCGGGTCGCCCGCATGGCCTCCTTCCTGCACAAGGCCGGAGTGCGACAATGCGACCGGGTAGCCGGTTTCGTCCCCAATTGCCCCGAGGCCGTCATTGCCATGCTGGCGACGGCCAGCCTCGGGGCCATCTGGACCTCGTGCAGCCCCGATTTCGGCTTTCGCAGCGTGATGGACCGCCTCGGACAGATCGAGCCGACGATTCTCATTACCGCCGACGGCTACACCTATAACGGCAAACCGATCGATTGCCTGGAGCGGGCGGCCGGCATCGAAAAAATAACGCCGTCGATCGAAAAGGTCGTCGTCGTCCCGTACCTGGATCGTTCGCCCGACCTCTCCACTTTCGGCAACGCCCTCCTTTGGGAAGAGGCCCTGGACGGGGAGGCCGACGAAATCGACTTCGTCCAGCTTCCCTTCGAACACCCCCTCTACATCATGTACTCTTCCGGCACCACCGGAGCTCCCAAATGCATGGTCCATGGCGCCGGCGGCACCCTCATTCAGCATGCCAAGGAACTGCTTCTGCACACCGATCTCAAGCGCGAGGATACGATCACCTATTTCACCACCTGCGGCTGGATGATGTGGAACTGGCTGGTCAGTTCCCTCTTCGTCGGTTCGACGGTCGTCCTCTACGAAGGCAGCGCCGCCTTCCCCGACACCGGGGTCCTCTGGAAAATGGCCCAGGAACTCGATATCAGCGTCTTCGGGACGAGCGCCAAGTTCCTCGACCTCTGCCGCCGTTCTGGGCTGCGGCCCGGGACCGAGTACGACCTCGGAGCCCTGCGGGCCATCCTGTCAACGGGATCGCCGTTGACGGCCGAAAATTTCGAATGGGTCTACCGGGAGGTGAAAAAAAAGGTTCAACTCGCATCGATCAGCGGCGGCACCGACCTGATCTCATGCTTCATGCTCGGATCGCCCATCGACCCCGTCTATCCCGGCGAAATCCAGAAACGGGGACTCGGCATGAAGGTGGAGGCCTGGGACGAGGAAGGCCGGTCGGTGATCGGCGAAAAGGGCGAACTGGTCTGCACCGCCCCCTTCCCTTCGATGCCTATCTCCTTCTGGGGCGACAACGACGGAAAAAAATACCGGGAGGCCTACTTCGCCGACTATCCGGGGGTCTGGCGCCACGGCGACTACATCGAGATCACCCCCCGCGGCGGCGTGATCGTCTATGGCCGCTCCGACGCCACCCTGAACCCCGGCGGCGTGCGTATCGGAACGGCGGAAATCTACCGGCCGCTGGAAGAGCTCGCCGAGATCGAGGATGCACTGGTCGTCGGGCAGAGACAGGACGAGGATGAAAGGGTCGTATTGTTCGTGGTGACCGCTGAGGGAGTGGACCTCGACGATCGGATCAGGGACCTCATCCGCGAGACAGTCCGGGAGAAGGCCTCGCCGCGCCACGTGCCGGAAAAGATTATCGCCGTCCCGCAGATTCCCTACACGATCAACGGCAAGAAGGTCGAGATCGCCGTGAGCCGAATCCTCCATGGAGAAAACCCCGGCAATCGGGACGCCCTTGCCAACCCGGAGGCCCTCGAATATTTCCAGGACCTGGAGGAGTTGAAAAGCTGAGGGCCCCTTGTCCGAAGAGCAGCTGACCGTCAGCGGTGAAAACCTCCTGGCCCGGACCGTTTCAAACCGGCCGCCTCGTGTATTTCTTCACTAGGTAAAGAGCATATCGCGCGCGCCCGATCGATACCGGCAGCAAGGTATTCTCACAGCCGTAATCCCGGCATATTCTCCGGGCGGAAAACCTCTGCAGAAGGAAATCCCCCCTGGCGAACCAGGCCCACCGGACCCCGAGATGGCAGCGCAGATAGTGGACGATGCTCCCGAAGGCGGGTCGTCCACCGGGCGAAACATCCAGACCGAACAGGCGCCGGGCCAGGTAGAGATAAGCCTGCAATTCCCTGGATCTTCCGTGGCGATCCATGCCTTCTTCGATCGCCCGCCACTCCACCTCCGCCACGTACCTGGTGGCGGTGGCTACCAGGTCGTGAAGCTGCCGCAGACAGATCAGCCCTCTGCGATGATTATGATCGGCGATCTCGGAATGCAGGATGTTGTGAAGGATTCTATGGGTCGGGGACAGCACCCTCATGCGGACCCCCTCGACGGCGAGGGGCCGGCTATGAGCCCAGGCTGTCTCCGTGGGCAATATGGGGACGGCGGCCGGAGCCACGGGATCCAGGTGAAGCTCTATCGCGGCGTAGGCATCGGGACGGAACAGGGGAGCAAAATGGTGATGGTCGGCAAATCTCCTCTTCAGGTTTTCATCCGTCCGGTAACGGAGGCCCTGCAAGGCATCCAGGCAGCTTTTCAACCGATCCCCGGGGATGAGTATGTCGAGATCGCCCATCATTCGGGCGCCGGGGTCGCCGAAGGTGTCGGTGAACAGGTGGGCCGCCCCCTTTAAAAGAACGGGTTCGATCCCCTTGCCGTTCAACTCGCCGGCCGCCTCCACAACCTGCTGTTTCAGGTTCCGGTTCCGGTCTGCATTCAAGGAGTGAAGCGCCTCGAGATATTCCTTCAGGTCGTCCGGCAGCATCTCGGCCAGCCCCTTGTCGCCGAGGCTCACCCAGAGAGCAGGCGTCACAAACTGCAGGTTCGCCATGGTGACGACCGAACCCCAGTCCGGCTTCCCCGCGGCAATTTCGAACCGCAGCTTTTCGAGGGTGTCCGGACGTCGATCGGCCCCCAGTGAACAGGTGATGAAATTCAATGCGGCGATCCGGGGATTCATCTCAGCCACCTCCATGGCGAGTCGCGCCCCGGGATATTTCGGGCACAGAGGTTCGCGCAATTCCGGCCCCCGGTCGGGTTACCGGGTACCGACAATGTCGCCATCGGTTTTGCCCCTTTCGAGTACGGCAGATCTTTTTTCTCCCTCACAACCCGGTAAAACATGCTTCTCCAGAAGTAAAACCGCCTCTTCGAGATCGTTGAAAACCAGCTCATAGCAGGGGTTCCGTTCCACCACCTTGATCATTGCTTTTACGTCGGCTGGGGTAAATTCCCGGTTCGAGGAACCGGTCAGCGCCAGACGGCGCAGGGCTTCGGCTTTTTCGAGGACAGCGAGCCGGTTTCCCTCCCCTTTCCGATAGAGGGGAAAGACAAGCGCACGAATCCGGGTTTTTCCATCTTTTTCAGTAAAAAGGCTGTCTTTTGGTGGAAGCAGGTAACGGACCAACTTGCCGTCGGCACGATGGTGGACCGAATACAGTGCGAGGCTTGGGTAGTGACGTTGCAGGGCTTCCAACGAGCCGGGCTTCAGACTCATCGGCAGGGGGAGCGGAGTTATCTTGAGACTGTCCAGGTCCAGAACCGCCAGTTCGTCGGATAAATAGCGATAACCCCGCGCCGCCAGGGACGCGGCCAGCGTGGATTTGCCGCTTCCCGCTTCGGCGGGGAAAACCACCGCCTCTCCCCCCCTTCCCAGAACCGCGGCGTGGAACAACAGCCTTTCGTTTAGTGCCTCGCAGGCGCGAACGAAAACCAGCGTCGAGAGATAAGGCAGAACCTCGTTGGGTAAAACGCCTCCGACATAGCGTCTGCCGTCAAGGTAGATGTCCCAGGTGGCTGCCGCCTCCCTGCCGGGGAGTACAGCCAGCCGGGTGTCGACCGCCGCTTTGCGGTCCGGAACCAGGTGAGCCATGTTCCTCATGAAAGCCTCTCCCAGGGAGGAGTCCGCACAGCAAAAGGAAAAGACATGTTTCGGCGTTTCGAACTGTTGCCTTACGACCCACGCTTCCGGCTCGGCCAAAGGAGGGCCGTGAGGCGTGATGTCCCACTCCGACCCATCGTCCGGAAAATTTTGGGGATCGTCGTTTCCCAGCAGCCCCTCCCGCTCGAAGACGCCGACGGTCTCTTGGGCATCCCTGAGCGCCGTGGCCTCGTCGATGCAAAACTTTTCGGCCACGGACCGGGCCAGACCGTCCATGTCGGAAACGATATCCAGCATGCACCACATGAAGGCCGAAGATGCATTCAAAACCCAGATCCGGCGCATCCCTTCATGAAAAAGGACACCGCCGTCGGCGAACGGATAAAAGTGAACAAAGAAAGAGGTCGAAATGAGCGTCGATGATTCTCCTTGATTCCCTTCTCGAGAAACGCTCACTTCAACCTCCCCGGCATCGGCATTTTATTGCGGGTTGTTGTCCTTGGTGTAGTTCGGCGGACTCGGACCGACAACGCCTCCGTCAGGCGGTTTGGGAGTCGCGGTGTGAGTCAGCTCACCGAACCCCGAGTTCCAGGACTTCGCTGCGCTCGCCTTGTTCACCAGCATGGCCATGATGACCGGTGTGGCATAGGCGGCATAGACGCTGTTACGTAGAAAGTCCCGGCGTCCCTTATCCAGTGTGCATTTTTTTTGCGCAAGCATTTTCCTACTCCTCTCTCCTCCTCTGGTTAAATCGATCATTTCAAAACAAAAGGCCGAGCTTTCCAAAGGATATCCTTCGGTAGCTCGGCCATCTTCTGTTTCGGAGATCCGCCGCTTTCCGTCCCCTTCTTACGAAGGGTTTGGCTTTGTCGGGAGAACCATTCCTTTACTATCCTGATATCATCGATCCAGACCCTGTCAAGAAGCTTTGATCTTTTTTTCCAGGCCTCCCCTGAATGGCGTAAGTTGGTTTCATATCGTACTTTTTCAGTCCAGGCTCCGCTTATGGAAACGATTTTCGGAAATGGCGATTCGAGGGCAGGTCGAAATGGATGGAGCGAGGCCTCGACACCGTCATTCAGGGTTTCCCGGAGGCGGGCGGCGGGTGGCCCTCGGCCTCTATCCCCTGGAGCCCCGCAGAAGTCCCTCCCGTGACGAGGACCCGCACCCTCTCTCCTTCCAGACCGGCGGGAGCCCGGAAAAAGACGGGCAGATAGTTCCGGGAAAGCCCCTTGTACAGGCCGCCGCTCTTTGTTCCCTCGACAACCAGCTCCAGGGTGCGGCCGATGAAGGTTTCGGCAAAGTTCCGATTTTTTTCCTCCCCGAGGTCCCGCAGCATGGACGCCCTCTGTTTGGCGACGTCCCCCGGCACCTGCCCGGCCATGGTCGCCGCCGGCGTCCCGGAACGGCGGCTGAAGGGAAAGACGTGCAGATGGGTCACCGGCAGGCTCTCGATGAAGGAAAGGGTGCGTTGGAAAGACTCTTCCGATTCGCCGGGAAATCCGACGATGACGTCGAGGCCGATAGCGGCCTCGGGCAGCCGGGAGCGGATATCGAAAACGAGCTGACGGAAGAAGGCGGTCGTATAGTGGCGGTTCATCAACTTCAGGATCGGGTCGTCGCCTGCCTGCAGGGGGATGTGGAAGTGCGGGCAGAGAATTTCCGACGAGGTCACGGCGTCGATGAGCGCCGGGGTGATCTCGGTCGGCTCGATGGATCCCAGCCGCAGACGTCGAACCGGGGTTTCCCCTTCGATCCGCCGAACCAGTTCGAGCAGAGAGGTTTTCGGTTCGAGATCGCTTCCGTAGCCGCCGATGTGGATGCCGGTCAGGACCACTTCCGGATAGCCGGCGGCGAAGAGCCTCCGGACCTGTTCGAGAACCTGGTCTGCGAGCACGGAGCGGCTGCGTCCCCGGGCATAAGGGATGATGCAGTAGGCGCAAAACGCATCGCAGCCGTTCTGGATCTGCAGGAAGGCCCGGCTGCGTTCGCCGTAGGATGAGTGCACTGAGGTGCCGGTGGAAGGGGCCGAGGGGCGTTCGGAAACACAGATGGCGCCGCCGTCCTCCCGACTTAACAGGCGCAGCAGATCCTCCTTTTCGTCATTGCCGAGAACGAGGGAGACACCGGGGATGCGGGCCAGGCTCTCGGGGTCGACCTGGGCATAGCAGCCGGTGACCACCACCCGGCAGTCGGGCCGCAGACGGCGGGCGCGGCGGATCAGGTTGCGCGACTGGGCGTCGGTGGCGGCGGTGACGGTGCAGGTATTGACGATCACCAGGTCGGCCCCCTCCTCGAAAGGACGGACCGTAAATCCGGCCGCGCGCAGACGCTCCTCCATCGCCGCAGACTCGAACTGGTTCGTCTTGCAGCCGAGGGTGGCGATGGAGGCGGTGGGATTGTTGAGTCTATCGTTCAATGCTCGAAGTTCAATGTTTGAGTTATGAGTTATGAGTTATGAGTTATGAGTTATGAGTTATGAGTTATGAGTTATGAGTTATGAGTTATGAGTTATGAGTTATGAGTTATGAGTTATGAGTTATGAGTTTTGAGTTATGAGTTTTGAGTTTTGAGTTTTGAGTTTTGAGTTTTGAGTTTTGAGTTTTGAGTTTTGGGTTTTGGGTTTTGGGTTTTAGGATCCATGGTTCGAGGGTCGAGATTTTCAACTAAAAACTCATCACTCTCAACTCAAAACTGCCTTACTCGATCCACCCTCCCCCCAGAACCCGGTCGCCCTCGTAGAAGACCGCCGCCTGGCCGGGTGTCACGCCGCTCTGGGGAGTTTCGAAGAGGACGTGGGCGCGGCCGTCGGCGAGGGGGGTGATGGTGGCCGGCACCTCCCGGTGCCGGTAGCGGATGCGGCAGCGGGCCCGGATCGGTTTTTCCGGCGCGGGGATAAGCCAATTGGTGCCGTGAACGCTCAGCTCTCCCGTTGGGAGGTGCTCCTTCTCCCCCACCACCACCTGCTTCTTTTCGGCATCGACGGCGACGACGTAGAGCGGCTTCGGCCAGGAGATGCCGAGCCCCTTGCGCTGCCCGACCGTGTAGCGGTAGGTCCCGCGATGCCGACCGAGCACCCGGCCCGAAACGTGGACGATCTGCCCGTCCATCCGCCCGGCTCCGCGTTCCTGCTCCAGGAACCGGACGTAATCGCCGTCGGGCACGAAACAGATATCCTGGCTTTCGGCCTTCTCCGCCACCCGCAATCCGAGCCGGGAGGCGTGCGCCCGGACTTCGTCCTTGGTCATGCCGCCGAGAGGGAAACGGACCCCTTGCATCTGTTCGGGGGTCAGGGTGAAGAGAAAATAGCTCTGGTCCTTCGACGGGTCGAGCCCTTTGCGCAGAGCCAGGCCGTCGCCCTCGGGAACGATCCGGGCGTAATGCCCCGTGGCCAGGCAGTCCGCCTCAACCTCCCGCGCCTTGCGCAGCAGCAGCTCGAACTTGAGCACCTGGTTGCACAGCACGCAGGGGTTCGGCGTCCGCCCGGCGAAGTAGTCATCGCAGAAACGGTCGATGACCTGCTCCTGGAATTCCTTTTCGAAGTTGATGACGTAAAAGGGGATGCCGATCGATTCGGCCACCCGCCGGGCGTCGTACACATCGTCCAGGGAGCAGCAGGTGCCGAAGCTCTCGCCATGCTCGGCGGTGAAGCTCGAATAATCCCAGATCTGCATGGTCATGCCGATGACCTCGTGGCCCTGCTCCTTGAGCAGGGCCGCCGTCACCGACGAATCGACGCCGCCACTCATGGCGACGACAATGCGTTTTTTCGTTTCAGCCATATATATCCGCACCAGACAGTCGTAGGGGCGCAGCATGCTGCGCCCCTACGATTTTGCCGAACCGTGTAGGGGCGACCCGGCGGGTCGCCCTTGGGCGAGGCACCGCCTCGCCCCTACGCAAAAATCCTCATGACTGCTTTTCCTGATAATTTTTGATCGCCTCGTGCAGGGCATCGGCAGCCAGGTTGGAGCAGTGCATCTTGGCCGGCGGCAGCCCGTCGAGGGCCTCGGCGACGGCGGCATTGGTCAGCTCCATCGCCGCTTCCAGGGTCTTGCCTATCGCCATCTCGGTGACCATCGAACTGGTGGCGATGGCGGCGCCGCAGCCGAAAGTCTTGAACTTGATGTCCTTGATGACATTGTCCTCGACCTTGAGAAAGATCTTCATGATGTCGCCGCAGGAGGCGTTGCCGACTTCGCCGACACCGTCGGCATCCTCGAGTTCGCCCACGTTGCGGGGATTGCTGAAATGGTCCATGACCTTGTCCGAATACATCGTCGACTCCTTGATCGGATATCAGGGGTATCCCCCTAGTGGACTTTCTTGATCACCTGGCACTCTTCACAGGTCATCGGCTCTTTGCGGTTGTACAGGGGGCTCATTGCGCGCAGCCTCTCCACGATGGGCGGCAGCACCTCCAGCACGTAATCGACATCCTCCTCGGTAGTTTCATGGCCGAGGCTGAAACGGGTGCTCGAATGGGCGAGAACGACATCGACGCACATCGCCCCCATGACATGGGACGGCTCCAGCGAGCCGGAGGTGCAGGCCGAGCCGGACGAAGCGGCGATACCCTTCATGTCGAAATTGAGCAGCAGCGACTCCCCCTCGATGTAGGCGAAGCTGACATTCAAGGTATTGGGCAGGCGGTTGTTCGGGTCGGGGTCGCCGTTGAGCTTGACTTCGGGGATGCGGCTGAGGATACCCTCCTCCAGACGGTCGCGCAGGGTGCGGGCCCGGGCGGCATATTCCTCCATCTCGGCGCCGGCCAGTTCGCAGGCCTTGCCGAGGCCGACGATGCCGGCCACGTTATGGGTGCCGGCCCGGCGGTTGCGTTCCTGGTGCCCACCGTGGATCAGAGCGTTCATGCGGGTGCCGCGCTTGATGTAGATGGCCCCGATGCCCTTGGGAGCGCCGATCTTGTGACCGGAGAGCACGAGCAGGTCGACTCCCGCCTTCTTGACGTCGACAACAACCTTTCCCACTGCCTGGACGGCGTCGGTATGGAAACGGACCTTGTATTTGGCCGCGATGGCGCCGATCTCCTCGATGGGAAAGAGGTTGCCCGTCTCGTTGTTGCCCCACATGACGGAAATCAGGATCGTCCTGTCGGTAATCGCCCCTTCGAGATCGGCCAGATCGAGCATGCCGTCACGGTCGACCGGCAGGTAGGTAACCTCGAATCCCTGTTTTTCAAGGTACTTGCAGGTATTGAGAACGGCCGGATGCTCGACGCTGGTCGTGATGATGTGATTGCCCTTGTCCCGCAGCGCCTCCGCCGTTCCCTTGAGGGCGAAGTTGTCCCCCTCGCTTCCGGATCCGGTAAAGACGATCTCCGCCGGCGAGCAGTCGATCAGGCGGGCCACCTGCTCACGGGCCGTCTCGACCGCTCCGGCGACGGCACGACCGGCCCAGTGGACGCTGGAGGGATTGCCGAAATGCTCCTTGTAGTAAGGCAGCAGGGCTTCCAGCACTTCCGGCCGCACGGGAGTCGTGGCGTTATGGTCCATGTAAATTTGCTTCACCTTGTCTTCCTCCAGATGTATTTCAGGCTTTATTTTTGCGAACGATCCTTGAGTCTGCCGCGGGCTTCACGGGTCAGGTCGTCCAGGTTGATCGAGGAAAGAAATTGTCGAATCCGCTCGCCGAGCCCCTGCCAGACGGTGTGGGTGACGCACTGGTCGGAACAGGAACATTTCCCGTCATCGTCCATGCAGGAGACCGGCACGAGGGTCTCCTCGACGCTGTCGATGATTTCGTCGACCCGGATCTGGTCGGCCGGACGAGCAAGGACGTATCCCCCGCCCGGGCCGCGGACGCTCTGCACGATGCTTCCCCGGCGCAGCTTGACAAAGAGCTGTTCGAGGTAGCTCAGGGAGATGTCCTCGCGCCGGGCGATGTCCTTGATCGATACCGGCGAGCCGTCGGTAAAGAGGTTGAGACTGACCATGGCTCGCACCGCATACTGGGCTTTGGTCGACAGCCGCATCGCTCAGGCGGTCTCCTTCTCCGCCACGGCATTTTCCTTCTCGCCGAGGGCCGAGCGCAGCCGGGTCTGTTCCTCGGTGAGTTGCGCGACCTTATTCTCCAGGGCCCGGATCTGATCGAACATGCAGGAAATGGCCTTGGCCTCGGGGTCGGGAAGCCGGCCGTGCTCCAGGTCGACCCGCTCCTCCTTCTTTTCTCCGCCGCTCATTACCACCCGGCCGGGTACGCCGACCACGGTCGAGTTTTCCGGCACTTCCTTGACCACCACCGAATTCGAACCGACCTTGCTGTTGTCGCCGACCTTGAACGGCCCGAGAATCTTGGCGCCGGAACCGATGATGACGTTGTCTCCCAGCGTCGGATGACGTTTTTCCTTGGCCCAGGAGGTTCCCCCGAGGGTTACTCCGTGATAGAGAGTACAGTTGTCGCCGATTTCGGCCGTCTCGCCGATCACCACCCCCATGCCGTGGTCGATGAAGAATCCGCGGCCGATCCTGGCGCCGGGATGGATTTCGATCCCGGTCAGAAACCGCCCCATGTGTGAAGTGAGGCGGCCGAGAAAATAGAGTCGGCGCTGCCACATGGCGTGGGCCAGGCGATGAAAAAGCATGGCGTGAAAACCGGGATAGCAGAAGATGATCTCCAGAACGCTGCGCACCGCCGGGTCGCGTTCGAAAACCGCCTTGAAGTCGTCTCTCAGATTCTCCAACACGCGAAACTCTCCTTTGAAAAAGGCATTGTCAATGGACTGTTGGAGTAAGGGATAACATACCTGAGTGAAACTGTCAATTATTTTGGCGGCACAAAATGGGGATGATGGGGGGAAGTCCAATTTGATGTGGGAAAGGTCTCAGGAGGGCTTGGGCAGGGTGAAGCTGAAGCAGCTGCCCTCGCCAAGTCTGCTTTCGGCCCAGATGCGGCCCTGGTGGGATTCGATGATTTTCTTGCAGATGGACAGCCCCAGGCCCGATCCTCGCGCGTTATCGTCCTTGCCGAGCTGGGTAAATTCATTGAACAGCTCCGGCAGACGCTCGGGGGGAATCCCCTTGCCGGTATCCTCGATGCAGACGCGGACCTGGTCGCGGCCGTCCTCCAGGCGCATGCGGATCGTCCCCCCCGCCGGAGTGAACTTGACCGCGTTGCCGATGAGATTGGTAAGAACCCGCCGGATCTTCTCCTCATCGAAGAGCGCCTGGCATACAGGCTCCACCGCCACCTCCATCTCCAGTCGGGACTGGTTGACCAGGGGGGCCATCTCGTGCCGAACCGCCTCCAGCAGGTCGCAGAGATTGCGCTGATCGATCTCCATGGCCATCTTGCCCGCCTCCAGGCGGGAGAGGTCCAGCATGTCGTTGATCAGGTCGACCAGCCGGTCACTGCTCTTGATCGCCTCGTCGAGAAACTCCCCCTGCTGGGGAGTGAGGTTTTCGGTGCCCATCTCCTTCAGCAGGTTGCAGTAGCCGTTGACGATGGTCACCGGAATGCGCAGTTCGTGCGTCGCGGTATTGAGAAAGTCGGCCCGCGCCCGGTCCATCTGCCGCAAACACTCGTTGGCCTGGCGAAGGGTGTCCCGGGTTTCCTTGAGTTCACCCTCCATCGCCCGCCGCTCGGTAACGTCGCGGAAGGCGACGACATGAAGATCGCCGTCGATCGGAAGGCTGTTGAAAAAGACCGATATCCGCAGCTTCTCCCCGTTTCGTCTGCGGATGCGCACATCGAAGGGAACCGCCTTGGCGCGGTCATGGTCGGTCCTCTGCCGGTGCCGGATCACCTGCCGGAGCGAATGGAGGTCGAGCAGGGAGACGAAACTTGTCCGACATAGCTCCGCGCGGGAGTAACCGACCATCTCGAGAGCCATGCGGTTGGCGAACACCACCTCGCCCCTGCTGTTGATGGCTGCAAGACCCTCCAAGGCGTTCTGGAAGAGTTTCTCGTAGATTGCTGTGACCCGCAGCTCTTTCTCCAGGTATCCCTTGGCGTTTTTCAGGATCGCGGACTCTTCCCGCACCCGATCGAAGCATCGGGCATTTTTGAGGGCACTGGCCGACACGTTGGCCACAAGTTGACAGATCTCCTCTTCTTCGCGCGTAATACCGGCGGAGCAACGGCTGGTCCGAACCACCATGGCACCGATGACCTGCTGTCGGGAAATGACCGGGACAACGAGAATGGAGTTGAAGTCCTTGCCGGAGAGTTTCGGTCGAACTTCCGCGAGCAGGGGATCCCGGGCGACGTCGTCTATCCGGATCGCCTTTCGGGTTTTCATGACTTCGCGGATCTCCGGGTATTTTCCCAGGTCGAAGCGACGCCCGTACACTTTGGGATCGTCGCTGGAGGCCAGAACATAGCCGTAACGTTCGTCTTCCTGGACCACGCTGATGGAACAACGATCGACGTCATCGAGGTCCCGCGCGATGCGGTTGACGATCTGCCGCAGGATCTCGATCGTTTCCAGCGAAGAGTTCACCGATTCGGTGATTTCGAAAAGGGCCCGGTAATCCCGGCTTTTGCGGTCCAGGACTTCCATGGCCTGTTTCTTGAGAAGGTTCCCACGTATCCGGGCGATCAGTTCGTCCCGATCGATGGGCTTGCTCAGGTAGTCGTCGGCACCGACAAGAAAGGGATTGACCGTCTTTTCCCGATCGCCGCGGGCGGTCAGAACGATGATGGGAACGAACTTGAATCGGGACAGGGATCGCAGTCTGCGCACAACCTCCAGGCCGTCCATCCCGGGCATGACAAGATCGAGCAAAATGACCTCGGGGTCCGTCTCCACCGCCAGACGCACCCCCTCGCTGCCGTTTTCCGCCTGGATAACGCCGAAACCGGCCTCGGTCAACAGCTCTTCGAGGAACCTCCTGATAAATTTGTCGTCATCGACGACAAGAACCCGCGACTGCATGATCCCCCTGACGATGGTAGATGAGGCAATACCTCTTCTCAATGAATTGGACAGATCTTTTTTGCAAATAACATTCCACCGAAACAGAACGGAAAGGCGGGGCAAAAGGATGCTCCTCGGAAAGGAACACGGAGAGGGAGGGTGTTTCGATACCAGATCGGGGAATTCTAAGCATTTATGGAATCAGCTCGCCCCCTCTCGGACCGGTACAAGGGGGGAACCTTTACAAGGCGGCCGCCTCTTCCTTGAAAAGAAATTCGAACAAATAACATGCCTTTCCTCTCCATCCCGACCCCTTCGGTCTACGGAAAAAGGCAAGGGCGGCGCCCCCTCACCCCATGGCCACAACACGGAATCACCCCCGTCGAGAACGCGATATCACCTCTCTGAAGGTCCCCCTCCCCACGCCGGCCTCAGTGTCTGGTTGCCTTGATGAGCAGATCCTCGGCCAGGGGCATGTCTTCCTCGGCCACGTGGACCTGCAACGGGCCGATGCCGCGCACCGGTTCCCGTCTCAGGAAATATTCAACGCCTCCAGCCTTGAGGATCTTTTCGATCCGCTCCAGGTCGCTATCGTCCCTGGGATCGTAGAAGAATGTCATCTTCCGCACCTCCCTTCCGCCGTCGAATCTCTTCTTGACAACTAAATTTTACCACAGCGACACAGGACAAAGACAGACTGTAAGCATACCCCCCGCCAAAGCCGGAGGGTATTTAGAGGAAGAGGCGGTAGGCGGGATTGTCCTTCTCCTCGACAAAGCGGTAGCCGAGGTTGTCGAGAAAAGCGCGGAAAGAACCTTCTTCGCCCGGCGGGATTTCAAGCCCGATCAGCACCCGTCCGAAATCTCCTCCCTGCAGCCGATAGTGAAAAAGAGAGATATTCCAGCTCTGCCCCATGGCACCGAGAAAACGGGCGAGCGCTCCGGGCCGTTCGGGAAACCAGAAGCGATAAAGAACCTCGCCGGACACCTCGGCCGAGCGGCCCCCCACCATGTAGCGGACATGGGTCTTGGCCAGATCGTTGTCCGTGAGGTCGACGTTGACGAATCCATGGTCGGCAAGGCGCCGGCCAAAAGCATATCGCTCGGTCTCGTCGAGCACCGAGATACCGACGAAGATATGGGCCCGGTCGCGACCCGAGAGCCGATAATTGAATTCAGTGATATTGTGCCCGCCGACCACCTCGCGGCAGAACCGCCTCAGCGAGCCAGGCTCTTCCGGAATGGTGACGGCGAAAAGGGCTTCCTGCTTTTCGCCGATCTGGGTCCGTTCAGCGACATAGCGCAGGCGCTCGAAATTCATATTGGCGCCGGAATTGACCGCAACCAGGGTCTTTCCCGACACCCGATTCTTCCGCACGTATTTCTTCAGGCCGGCCAGTCCGAGGGCGCCGGCTGGTTCGAGTATGGAACGGGTGGCCTGGTAAGCGCTTTTGATGGCGCTGCACAACTCGTCGGTGTCGACCCGGATCATTTCGTCGACGAAGCGCCGGCACAGCTCGAAGGTCCTCTCGCCGACCTCGCGCACCGCCACGCCGTCGGCGAAAATTCCCACCGAATCGAGGCGAACGGGGTGCCCGGCTTCCAGGGAACGCGCCATGGCGTCGCTGTCGACCGGCTCCACCCCGACGACCCGTATTTCCGGACAGAGCGCCTTGAGATAGGCGGCCATGCCGCCGATCAACCCGCCGCCGCCGACCGGGACGAAGACGGCGTCGATCCGGCTGGAACTCTGGCGGAGCAGTTCATCGGCCACCGTTCCCTGTCCGGCGATGACCAGCTCGTCGTCGAAGGGATGGATGAAGGTCATTCCCGTTTTCGTCATCAGGCTGCGGCAATGATCGGCCGCCTCCGAGTAATTGTCGCCATGGAGCATGACTTCGGCGCCGAATCCCCGGACGGCATCGATCTTGATCTGGGGGGTCGTTACCGGCATGACGATGGTGGCCTCGATGCCGAGCCGGCGAGCCGAAAAGGCGACTCCCTGGGCGTGATTTCCGGCCGAAGCGGCAATCACCCCTCGCCCGCGTTCCTCATCGTTGAGGTGGGCGATCCGGTTATAGGCGCCCCGCAGCTTGAAGGAAAAGACCGGCTGCAGGTCCTCGCGCTTGAGCAGAATCCGGTTGTCGAGAGCCCGGGAGAGGTCGCTTGCCTCGTCCAGGGGCGTTTCCACTGCCGCTTCGTAGACCCGGGAGGTGAGGATGAGTTTGAGCAATCTTTGCATTTTTTTCTGGTTCGTAAAGGGGGAATTCGGAAGAACAAGGATAAAGCATCGAGGATAAAGGATAAAGGAAAATCAGGAAGACCAGACCCTTTGACCTCTGACCCTTTTCCTTTAACCTTTCACCTTCTTTCCAGAATCATCGCCGTCGCCATGGCACCGGCGGCACAGACCGAGATCAGGCCAAAGCGCAGGTCCCGGCGGGCCATCTCGTTGGCCAGGGTGGTCATGATCCGTGCCCCGGTGGCGGCGAATGGGTGACCGACAGCGATGGAGCTGCCGAGGGGGTTGAGCTTTTCGGGATCGATGGAACCGACCGCCTCCTCCTTCCAGCCCTGCTCCCAGGCCTTGAGGTTGCAGGCCACCTGGGCGCCGAAGGCCTCGTGCACTTCGACGATGTCCATCTCATCGAGGGTCAGACCCGTTTTTTTCAGCAGGCGCGGAACCGCTACCGCCGGCGCCATGAGCAGCCCGTCTTTCGGGCTGACGGCGGAGAATTCCGCCGCCCTGATGAAGGCCAGGGGTTCGAATCCCTCGCGCCGGGCCCGCTCCTCGCTCATCAGGAGAACCGCCGCCGCGCCGTCGGTCAACGGGCTTGAATTGGCAGCAGTAATGGTTCCCTTCGCCGATCGGTCGAAAACCGGCTTGAGGCTCGCCATCTTCTCGAGGGTGGTATCGCCGCGCACGATGGTATCGCGATCGACCCCCTTCAGGGGGGTGATCTCCGCCGGCAGACGGCCGTCGGCGGTGGCCGCGGCAGCCCGACGGTGGCTGCGCAGAGCGATTTCGTCCTGTTCCCGGCGGGTGATGCCCCACTCCTTGGCGGAAATTTCGGCATGTTCGCCCATGGTCAGCCCGGTCGAGGGTTCCTTGAAGGAGAGAGGCACGGGCTTGAAGTGCCGCGGCCGCAGCCGCAGCAGGGTTCTGATCCGGTCGCCGGCGGTCTTGGCCGCTCCGGCCTCGAGGAAAATGCGGGAAGCCTCCCGGCCGAAGAGGACCGGCACCGTCGACATCGACTCGACCCCGCCGGCGATGCCGACTTCCGCCCTTCCCTCGCGAATGAAATCGGCCACGTCGACGGCGGCGTGAAGGCTGGTCGTGCAGTTGTTGGAAACGAGGTAGGCCCGGATTTCCTCGGGCAAACCGAGTTCGAAGACGATCTCCCGGGCCAGGTTGGAGATGAAGGGGTCGTGCAGCACCCGCCCCCAGACCAGCAGGTCGATAATCCGCGGATCGAGGTTAAAGCGCCCCAAAAGCCCGCGGACGGCGTGGCAGGAAAGGGGCAGTTGGGGAATGTCGGCAAAGACGGTCCCGGCCTTGACGAAAGGGGTTCGCATTCCACCGACGACGGCGACTCTTTTTTTATCAGCCATTATCTGCTCCAAATGTGGGTCTGTAGTCTCCGGTTCAATATCCACGATTGCGACGGTCGGTTGGTGTCCGTTGTTGAAATCCAAAGCCTCGGACGACGGACGGCGCTCAGCGCCTGACAACGGACGGATTTATTATAAATATCGACAAATGTATACGCTTTTTATATAATACCACGTCGTTGACTTGCCGGCGCGGCGAGTCCATCGCCGCGGCAACCATATCATGACAAAGGAGAGATGAAAAATGGCTACTCCCGAATTCACGTACCAGCCCCCCTTCCCTCTGGCTCAGGACGACACCAGGTACTACAAGATCCCCGATTCGGAAAAATTCGTCTCCGTTGCCGACCTGGACGGCAACGAGGTGATCAAGGTCGATCCCGAGGCGCTGACCGTGCTGGCCAACCAGGCGATGAAGGACGTCTCCTTCCTGCTGCGTCCCGGACACAACGAGCAGGTCGCCAAGATCCTGCGCGACCCCGAGGCGTCGATGAACGACAAGGGAGTGGCGATGGCCTTTCTGCGCAACGCCGAGATCGCCGCCAATTTCGAGCTGCCGATCTGCCAGGATACCGGCACCGCCACCGTCATCGGCAAGAAAGGCCAGCAGGTCTGGACCGGCGGCGGGGACGAAGAACTCATCTCCAAGGGAATCTTCAAGACCTACACCGAGGAGAACCTGCGCTACAGCCAGACCGTCGCCCTCGACATGTATAAAGAAAAGAATACCGGCACCAACCTGCCGGCCCAGATCGACATCATGGCCGCCGACGGCGACGCCTACAAGCTCCTCTTCATTGCCAAGGGCGGCGGCAGCGCCAACAAGACGATGCTCTACCAGGAGACCAAGGCGCTGCTCAATCCCGAGAAGCTGGAGAAGTATCTGGTCGACAAGATGAAGACCCTCGGCACCGCCGCCTGTCCCCCCTACCACATCGCCTTCGTCATCGGCGGCACCAGCGCCGACGCCTGCATGAAGACGGTCAAGCTGGCCACCGCCAAGGAGCTCGACGGCCTGCCCACCGAAGGCAACGAACACGGCCGCGCCTTCCGCGACGTCGAACTTGAGGAGAAGCTGCTCAAGGCCGCGCAGCAGCTCGGCATCGGCGCCCAGTTCGGCGGCAAGTACTTCGCCCACGACGTGCGCGTCATCCGCCTGCCCCGCCACGGCGCCTCCTGCCCCGTCGGCATGGCGGTCTCCTGCTCCGCCGACCGCAACATCAAGGCGAAGGTCACCCGCGACGGCCTCTTCGTCGAGGAGATGGACCGCAATCCCGGCCGCCTGATCCCCGAGCAGTACCGCGGCAAGCACAGCCACGGCACCCCGATCGATCTCGACCGGCCGATGAGCGAGATCCTGGCCGACCTCTCCAAGCTGGAGGTCGGCGCGCCCCTGCTTCTGAAAGGGACCATCGTCGTCGGCCGCGACATCGCCCACTCCAAGTTCAAGGAGATCCTCGACAGCGGCAAGGAGCTGCCGGAGTACCTCAAGAACCACCCGATCTACTACGCCGGGCCGGCCAAAACCCCGCCCGGAAAGCCCTCCGGCTCCTTCGGTCCCACCACCGCCGGCCGCATGGACAGCTACGTCGACCTGCTGCAGAGCCATGGCGGCTCGCTGGTGATGATCGCCAAGGGCAACCGCTCCCAGCAGGTCACCGACGCCTGCAAGAAGCACGGCGGCTTCTATCTCGGCTCCATCGGCGGCCCGGCCGCGGTGCTCGCCGAGGAGAACATCAAGAAGGTCGAGTGCATCGACTTCCCCGAGCTCGGCATGGAAGCCGTGTGGAAGATCGAGGTCGAGGACTTCCCGGCCTTCATCCTGGTCGACGACAAGGGGAACGACTTCTTCAAGAAGCTCGGCCTTTAAACTGACCTGTTCGAGAGACGAGGTCCCCGGTTGCGCAAGCGGCCGGGGGCTTTTATTTTGGGGCCTCGGGAAAAATCGGGGGAACTCCCCTTTTGAGTTCGCCTCAGGCGAATGGAAGTCAGGGGAAAAAGACATCCCTTCCTGTGCTACCCTTCTATAAGAACCCCGTGACTGAATTGGAGAAGGGTTTAAAAACCGCCGGAAGGACATTCCCCAGGCAGAGGAGCCGACAAGGATGTTGGTCAAGGAAGTGGACGGATATCATGTCGGGCAGCATGGCTGGATCGATGTGCTTGACGAAAAGGAAAACCGCCGTTGGGTGGAAGGGGAAATCGTCAGCCTCATTCCGACCCCGCACGGCACCGTCTATGCGCTGATAAAAACCCGAATGGGGACAGGCCTCTACCGGGTGTGGTGATTCTCATGATTTTTCCTGCCTTCCTCTGGCACCGGGATCCATCCCCCAAAATAGCGAAGGACGGTGCCTTCCCATGAATCCCCCGAAGGAAACCATCATCACTGCCCAGGAAGACCCGAACCGAAAAAGACTGTCGGCAAGCCTGTCGGGCAAGGTCTTTCACCTCACGACGGAAACGGCCTTTTCCGCGATCGTGCGGGACGGGAAAATCGGTCCCAACCGGGAGGCGAGATATCCGCTGAACAGCGGCTCGGAGAAAAGCTTCGGCCGCGTGCACGGCTATGTCTGCCTGTACGACCTGCGGGAGGCCTCGCCACGAAGGCTGTCGCTCACCCGTGGGCTCTGCGATTTCCTGAGACCCGATTGGCAGGCGGACGGCGGGAAACACCCGGTCTACCTGGTTCTGCGGCCCGAGGCCCTGGACCGCCTGGTGCCCAATGCTTCGGCTTTTCATTTCTGCCGAGCGACCGGCAAGCACCTGAAGTATCTTCCAGGAACGGAATGCTGGCATCCCGGTGACCTGCCGTTGAGAGACGTCGCCGAGGTCCTGCTATTCAAAGAATGATGAGATCGCAAAATCTCAAGCCTAACCACAGAGAACGCTGAGGGACGGCAAGACCACAGAGAAAAATAATTGATTTTGTTAGGTTTTCTCTGGGCTCTCGGCAATCTCTGTGATCTCTGTGGTGAATGGTTTGACTTTTTGCGAAGCCATCATCCCATGAGTTTTTGCGAGTGCATCAAAGAATGAGAAAATTTTTGACGGGGGTTTCCGGGCGGGAGACGAATTCGACGGCCTCGGGCGTATTCAGTTGACCGGGGTCGATTTCCCAACCGAACCGATGCAGGTCGAGACGATCGGCATCCCAGCAGGTACGCACGGTGAGATCGGGATGGGTCCGGCCTGCCGTATGTCCTTCGCAGGCGCTGCACAGCAGGTCGAGGTCGCGGCTGGAAACCCGGAGCCGGCCTTCCGTCGCCAGCTCCCGGGCATAGGCGGCGGCCCGGGCGCCGTGGTGGGGATCGTGGTGGTCGGAGAGACGCCGCGCATCGTGGATCAATCCGAAAAGAGCGACCACCTTGAGGTTGGCTCCGTTTTTTTCTCCCAACATCCTGCCGTAGTCCATTACCCGCAGCCAATGGGCGGGACCGTGAATTCCCTTCGGGTCGAGCCGGTAGTCCTTTAAAATTTTTCCGACAAGGGATTCCGTCTCGGGTGGAAGCTCCCCGCTGACCACGGTGGCCGCCAGGGCCCTTCGGCAGGATTCGACGGTATCGCCAGATGATCCCTTCTCTTCGCCGGCATGTGGCAAGTTCCCATCCATGAGGGCCCCAATAAAGTCAAAAAACGTTCAAATGCGGCGTGCCCTTTCAAGACCTCCGAGGTTTTGAAAACCTCGGAGGTCTACTTCCCAACCTGCTAGCTCGATGCCCCGAAAGTTCTTTCGAACCCGGTCGGAATCACGAGGTCGTCCGGGTCCAGGTCGTGGATCGAGGAATGTCCCAGACCGTACAGGGTCGAGTCCAGCCCGCCGCGCAGGATGTCGAGGACGTTTTCCACTCCGGCCTGGCCGTTTGCGGCAAGCCCCCAAAGGTAGGCGCGACCGATCAGCACCGCCCGGGCGCCCAGGGCGAGGGCCTTTGCCACGTCGCTTCCACGGCGGATTCCACCGTCGAGCACGATTTCGACCTGCTTTCCTACCGCTTCGACCACCGGTCGCAACAAGCGGATGGTGGCCGGGGTTCCGTCGAGGTTGTTGCCGCCGTGATTGGAGACCGAGATCGCCGTCACTCCGGCATCGACCGCGCGTTTGGCATCGTCGACTCGGGTAATTCCTTTCAGCATGAACGGGCCATCCCATTCCCTGCGCAGCCACGCTACGTCGTCCCAGGTGGCAGGCGGCGTCCGCATCCATTCCCCGTAGGCGGCAAAGAAGGTTGGCGCCTCCTGCTCTGGCTCCGCGAGATTCGGCGTGGTCAGGTCGGGGATGTAGCGGGCCTTTGCGAAGGCCAGAAGCCAATTGGGGCGGGTGATCACCTGGGGCAGGAATTTTATCATGACCTTCGGGGTCATCCGTTCGGGGATCTCCGGACTGCCCCAGTCGCGCCCGGTCGCAAACGACCAGTCGAGAGTGACGATGAGCCCCTTGGCTCCCGCCAATCGCGCCCGGTCCATCCGCCGCACCATGCTTTCGCGGGCCCCCAACCAGTAGAGCTGGAAGAAGGTCTGGGGATTGGCGGCGACGACCTCCTCCACGGGCTTGCTCGCGAAGGAGCTGAGACCCACGACCGTCCCCCTACTGGCGGCGGCACGGGCCACGGCGACCTCGCCGTCGGGATGCACCGCCTGCACGCCTGCCGGCGAGATGAGCACCGGCAGGGAAATCTCCTGCCCCATGACGCTCGTGGCGAGATTGCGGTTGGCGTGCAGCCCGGCAAGGTGGGGCGCGACCTCCAACTCGGAAAACGCCGCCAGGTTGTCCGCGCAGGTGAGGCCCTTTTCCGAACCGGCGAGAATCGCGCCGTAAACCGACCTCGGCAGACGCTTCCTTGCCCTGCGTTGCGCCTCGGCGACGGTCTCGAACCAGCCATTCCTGCTCACGGGTCTACCTCTCGTTCTTCTCGGTGTTTCCGTTTTCGCATCCCGAGGAGTACGGCCGGCCCCGACGAGTGGTCAGGGTGGTTTCCTGACAAGAGGCCGGGGACCGACCGCCGAACCCTGTCTCGGCTACTCTTCGGACGTCTTCGGCACGGGAACCTTCCCGACAAATCCTTGCACAAGCTTTTCGAACGATCCATCCTTCTTCATTTCCGTGAGAGCCTGGTCGAATTTATCAAGAACCTGGCGTTTTTCGAGATGTTTGGCGATTGCAAGATAGGCGGGATTGACCGCTACGGGGTTTTCCAACGCCTCAAACTGGTCGCCCCAATTCTCCCGCCGGATAATTTGAGAAGCGGCAAAACGGTCCGCGACAAGACAATCAATCCGTCCGGCGACAAGTTTTTTGAAGTTCTCCAGGTTGGAGTCGGCTTCGTCAACGTTAAAGCGGTATTCCTTCCGGGCAGCGTCGAACTCGTCTCCATAACTCCACGCCCGGTTCAGACCGATGGTCCTGCCCTGCAGATCCGACAGCCGAGCGAAGGGAAAGGCATTGCCTCTTTTGACGTAGACCGCCAGCCGTTCTTCGAAAAACGGCCGGGAATAATCGTATATTTTCATACGCGCCCTTGTCTTATAGATTCCACCTACAGCCGCGCGACCTTCTTCGCCCTCCTTCAAGGCGTCCTTCCAGTGAAGCGCCCGGATATCGGCCTTCATCCCGCACCGGGAAAAAATCTCCCCGATCAGCCGGGTATACAGACCGCCAGCCTGCTCGGCCGTGCCGAACGAATAGGGGGGATAATTCGCGTCCACGACCACCTCAATTCTGTCTTTTGCTCCGGTATCCGCCATCGAGGTTCCCGAAACAGCAAAGAGAACAAGAATGCTCATTGCTATTCTTCTCATAGCGATCCCCCGTTTTTCCTGTTTGCCAAAAGCCTGCCTCAACCCGGCTTCACTGCGATTCAGCAGCCCCGAACAACGCCGTTCGCGCTCATGGCATCACGACGTACCGCCCCATGTGCGCCTGAAACATGAATGACTGATTCCCGCCAGGGGAAATGATACCGTAAGAACGGGGTCGTGCGGGTTCTTTCCCCTGGAATCGCAAGAGGATGCCTTTTGCTGGTTCGCGACAAGGAAACGGTTTTTTCTACTTTAACGCAAAATGAGATCAGGGTTGGAAAAGGAGGGGATAATTGGGAAGGAAGTCGTTCGCAGAAGGCGGGACAAGACCTCCGAGGTTTCCAAAACCGCGGAGGTCTTACTTTCAGCCTTATTTCCGAAGCCCCAATTTCCGAAGGAGTCGCCTGCGGTAGAATTTAATCTTTTTTGGAATTGAATCGATTGCAGAGCCCAGGCTTTTTATCCCCAGCCAGGATTTTTCAATTATCATTTCTGAGCTCGAAGGCGGCGGACCCACCTCGTAACCTTGTTTCTGCATAAATTCGTACAATCCCACCTCAATGCGCCGGACATCCCTTGCAGGCAACTTTGTTCGTGCAACATGAGGGTTCTGAAAAACGGTTGAAGAAGCTATCCCCCGCGAGGAGTTGCCGCTCCACTCGACCCCGTTTTTAGTTGGCCGGAGCAAGCATTCATCAAAGGAAATGCCGATGAATTCCGCTACCTTCGATATGGTATCCCTGGGGCTGGATACCAGGGAATCATAGTCCAACACGAACAACTGATTTTCGGGAAAATTGTCCCACAACCGCAAGCGCCGTCTTATCACGTTGATATATTCGTAAACACCGGCATTTTTCTTTTCATATAATTTGGAAACATTCCCGAGTGAAAAATAATGTTCGACTGGATCGCGGGTACAAATTATGTATTTTCCAGCATCCCCCAACATACTGACCCATTTTTGGGGATAAAGTTCGTTATGGGGCGCTTTGCAGACAAAGGTGAATTTGTCAGGGACATTTCGGCCAGAGGCCGAAATGTAGGCGGCGGCAATGGAAAAAAACTTCTCCCGCGCATTATTTGCTCTTTTGAAACAATAACGAACCAGGCTTTCGAACAGGTCAAAATCGATTGCACTGTAATCTATTTTTCCGAAACCTGTGCCGGAATGCTCCTTGTAGTTCGAATACCCGAAATCATGTTTCCCCATCGATAACCGCTGGGTATTTGCGTTTTTGAAAAAACGGTCGGCTGCGCCGTTATCGGAAAATTCACAACCCACATGGAAGAAACGAAGCTCCTCGGGGAAGACTACCAGTTCAGGGTGGGAATCCAGAAGTGTAAGCGGCAAGGTCGTACCGGTTTTGGCATAACCGCCGATGACAATGACTTTTGGATCGATTGCCTGGACAGTCTGATAGAAATTCTCCAAATCTTCTTCGGTTGCACTGTTCCGCGAATCCATTTTCATGTCCATACGTCCTTGATGAGCCCCCGATTGCGTCTCTGTTGGATACCTGGCTTCTTCTTTTCCCGGATGAAAAAGATTCTTCCATAGATACCGGTAAGTCCCGGTTACAGTCAAACTTTTTATTGATTCCTGCCAGCATTCAGGCTACCCGCCCCTCCTGGAATCGGGGCGCTCTCTCGGGAGGCTGCCGGAAAATTTCCGGTGGCGCGACAATCATCTCATCCCCTCATCCTGAATTAATTCAAAAGGATTGCCACCACATGTCCCCGGAGCTCTGTGCTGCATCGATCTGAAACAAACCCGGGCAGGTATCCTTTCATCCCGACCCCTCCCGCCCTTCCCAGAAATCGGCGATCTCCCTTAAAATGCTGCCGGAAACCAGTTCCGTCGCATGGGAATCGAACCAGTCGGCCGGCATGGCCCTGGCGTA